>JABAOC010001578.1_pt1 | contig 21900 bp, 19 predicted proteins | sample 7062161 | NCBI WGS metagenome assembly JABAOC01 (sample SAMN14538625, study PRJNA623070) | marine sediment metagenome | biome: marine biome [ENVO:00000428]; feature: marine pelagic biome [ENVO:01000023]; material: deep marine sediment [ENVO:00002113] | place: India: Gulf of Khambhat ... | reverse complement strand
CCCAAGATTTTAACGAATCTCATATTAAAGGAGCAGTGAATATCCCCTTGGTTGATATTGTTGAAAAAAGCAAAGATCTATCTAAAGATAAAGCTTTAGTGGTAATGTGTTACAATACTAGTTGTCAAAGTGCCGACAAAGCTGCCAAGGAATTCAGTAAATTAGGATTTACAAATATCACGGTTTTTAAAGAAGGAATGGATGGTTGGACTAAGGTTGGGTATCCGACGGTGACGGAAAGTTAACTAATAGCGAATAGCTAATGACTATAGCAAAGAGACGACTGGGGACAAGCGTCTCTTTTTAAATTTCTGATTGAAAAGAACCAAGGTTCTTGTTAAACTGAACTTATGGCAAAGGTATCTATGGAACAAATTGTTTCTTTGGCTAAAAGGCGGGGATTTATTTTCCCGTCCTCTGAAATTTATGGTGGAATTGGCGGTTTTTGGGATTGGGGGCCAATTGGAGCTGAACTAAAGAATAATATCAAAAGAGCTTGGTGGAAAGAAATAGTTTATAAACACAATAATATTGTTGGTTTAGACTCTTCGATTATAATGAATCCCAAAGTTTGGGAGGCTTCTGGCCATACGACTCAATTTGCTGATCCCATGGTTGATTGTAAAAAGTGTAAAAAACGCTTTCGAGCCGATCATTTGATTGAATCTTTAAGAAAAGAAGAAGAGGGAGTTACTACCTCAGCTGATATTTTTAAATTAAAAAAAGCTTTAAAAAAAGTTAAGTGTCCTGAATGTAAAGGAGAGTTAACCGAACCAAAAAGATTCAACTTAATGTTTAAAACTTATACTGGACCAGTAGAGGATACCTCAAGCCTTACTTATCTTCGCCCAGAAACCTGCCAGGGAATTTTTGTCAATTTTGATACCATTAGACAGACAATGAGGCTTAAAATCCCTTTTGGAATTGCTCAGATAGGCAAAGCTTTTAGAAATGAAGTTACCCCGAGTGATTTTGTCTTTAGATCCCGAGAATTTGAACAAGTTGAGTTAGAATTTTTTGTCAATCCCAAAGAAGATGAGAAATGGTTTAAGTTTTGGCAAAAAGAAAGGTTAAATTGGTTTTTGAATTTAGGAATCAAGAAAGAAAATTTAAGATTAAGAGATCATAAAAAAGACGAATTAGCTCATTATGCTAAATCTGCAGTTGATATTGAATACAGGTTTCCCTTTGGGTGGAGAGAGTTAGAAGGAGTAGCTAATCGGACAGACTATGACCTAAAAAAGCATTCCGAAGTTTCTGGTAAAGACCTTTCTTATTTTAATGAGGGAACTAGCCAGAAATACATTCCTTATGTTATTGAGCCGTCACTAGGGATTGAGAGAGCCGCTTTAGTTTTTATTTTAGATGCTTATGATGAAGATGAAGCAAAAACAGCGGAAGGTAAAAAAGAAAAGCGAGTTGTCCTGCGATTCCATAAAGATATTGCTCCTTACCAAGTAGCAGTTTTACCGCTTTCTAATCATAAAGACTTAGTTCCTGTGGCTAAAAAAGTTTGGGAAGATATAAGAGATGTTTTTAGAACTCGGTATGATGAAACTCAAAGTATTGGCAAGCGATATCGTCGCCAAGACGAAATCGGTACTCCTTATTGTGTTACCGTTGATTTCGAGACATTGAAGGATAAAGCGGTTACAATTCGTGATCGAGATACAATGAAACAAAAAAGAGTAAAGATTGTTGATTTAAAAGTTGTTCTTTCTAACAAGTTTGAAAAATAAGAATATTATTTACCAATTCCTAAAAACCACTAAATAACAATTGATTTTTTGTTTCGTTTGAACAAAAATATTATTCAAAAATAGTTTTGACTTTCTCCGACGTAAAGTCGGTATTCCGACCAAAACGTCGGAAAACTTTTAACTTCTAGACGTGTTTCCCATTAAAGATAACATTCCATCAAGAAGTTTTCCAATTATAACAGTTTCTTTAATTGTTATTACTGTTTTTATATTCTTTTTAGAAAACCTCCTAGGAGATCCTTTTATTTTAAAATATGCTCTAATTCCAACAAAGGTTGATATCTTTTCCCCTATAACCCTTTTGCCATTTTTAACTAGTATATTTTTGCATGCTGGATGGCTTCATTTAATCTCTAATATGTGGTTTTTGTGGATTTTTGGCGACAATATTGAAGATAAATTTGGACGTTTTTGGTTTTTAGTTTTTTATCTTTTTTGTGGCCTGGCAGCAGGAATTATTCAATATACTTTTATCTATAATATCGATATTCCTAATTTAGGAGCTAGTGGAGCTATTGCTGGAGTTTTAGGAGCTTATTTTTTGATTTTCCCAAGAGCCAAAATTCATACTTTAGTCTTTATTTTCTTTTTTGCCACTGTTATTACTCTTCCAGCAGGAATAGTGTTAGGTTTTTGGTTTCTAACTCAGCTTTTTAACGGAACTTTAACGGTTACTACTAAAAGTCTTTTAGTTGAAGGTGGAGTTGCCTGGTGGGCTCATATTGGTGGATTTTTAACTGGCCTTGTTGTTGCTTGGATCTATAAAAACCGATATAAGGGATATGTTAATGTTGAGAATAATGACCAAATACTTCAAGGATAAAAATTATATTGGCTTATTGGCAATCGTTATTCTTTTAATCTTAATTATAGGAATTTATTGGGGAGTAAAATCCAGCTTTAAAAATAAAGACCAATCATTAAGGATTAAGGCCGAAGAATTAAAAGAAAAGATTGATAGAAGTGATAATTTTATTTTAATTGATTTAAGGAGTGACATTGAATACAGAAAAGATCATATTCCTAAGGCAATTTCGATCCCTATTTTTGATTTAACCGAAAAATCAAAAGATTTACCTAAAGACGCCTCTATAATTGTCTATTGTGGCGGAGAAGACTGTAAAGTAAGTGAACAAGCTCAAGATAAACTTAAAAGTCTAGATTTTAAAAATGTCAAGATTTTTGCTGGCGGTTATCTTGAGTGGATAGATAAAAATTATCCTCTTACTAAAGAGATAAATAATATTGCTAGCCTAAAGCCACTTCCAATTCTAGTAGTTGTTACTGGGCTAACAGATGGGATTAATCCCTGTGCTATTGGAATTCTCTTGTTTCTTTTAGGCTATTTAATTATCTTTAAAGATACTCCCGAAAAGACAAAAATTATTGGGGGAGCTTACATAGTTGTTACTTTTTTAACTTATCTTCTTTTGGGATTCTTTTTATTTAATTCATTAGCTCTTCTAACCTCAACTTCTTATAGAAAAGCAGGCTTATATGTTGATCTTTTATTGTTTGGAATTCTGTTTTTTGCAGCCAGTATCAACCTTAAAGACTATTTTTTCTACGGAAAAGGAATTACTTTACAAATTCCTCAAAAAACCAGAGGACTTTTAAACAGATTGGTTGAAGTAGGGACTCTACCAGCCACAATTATTCTTGCCTTTTTTGTTACCTTTTTTGAAACTCCTTGTTCTTTGCCTTTGTATGTAGGAATTCTAAGAGTTTTAAACGAAACTGTAGCTTCTCCGATTTTAACCTTAAGCTATCTACTCTTATATAACCTAATGTTTGTTCTTCCTTTGATTATTATTTTAGGATTGGTTATTTTTGGAGAAAAGATGGTTTATCTTAAAGAATGGGAACATAAAAACAAAAGAAAGATGAAATTGGGAATGGGCTTAGTCCAGCTTGCCCTTGCTTTTTGGATAATTTTAAGATAAATATATTTGACAAACATAAGGGTTTTTGGTATAATATCAACCGCGGATTAAAATCACGAATTAAATCACAAGTGTTAGTCTCGAATTTTTTCTAATTCTTACTTTGGTGATACAGAAAGTAGTTGATAGAAATTAGAAAATAGTTATGGAAATCAGAAAGTAGAAAATAGAAAAACCAATTTCAAATTTCAATTTTTCATTGCCAATTTCCATTTTCCAGTAACCAATTTCTGATTGATTAGTATCCAAGACAATCATGCTTCATATACTAAAAAAACTTTTTATTCCCCATCATCACAATGATTTTCGGCCTCATGCCTTTCGGCATAAGTGGCTAACTTTCTATTCTTTGGGCTTAATCGTAAGTCAATTTGCTTTTGGGATAACTTTTTACAGTGGTCCTGAACTAGCTTCGACTCAAGCTCAAAAAGTCAAAGCAGAAATCATTGAACTTACTAATAAAGAAAGAGGAAGTTATGTCCTTCGAGAATTAAAAGAAAATCCTTTACTGAATTTAGCGGCTCAAGAAAAAATAGCTGATATGTTTGAGAATAATTATTTTCTCCATATTTCTCCGGATGGTGAAGAGCCATGGGACTTTATTAGTCAGTCTGGATATTCTTACTCTTATGCCGGGGAAAATTTAGCTAAAGGATTTAGAAAAAGTGAGGATGTCTTTTATGCCTGGATGCAAAGTCCTTCTCATAAAGACAATATTTTAAATAGAAATTACTATGATATAGGAGTAGCAGTTGCTTCTGGAGAGCTAAATGGGAAAACAACTACTCTTATTGTCCAACTTTTTGCTGCTCCAGTTGGAGTAGCCCCAACTGAAACTACAATTTTATCTACTAATCCTCGGCTTGTTACTAATATTGATACCAAAAATGCGGTTTCAACCACAAAGTTACCTTATTTTATCCTTTGGGTTTTTATTGCCGCCTTTTTAATTTTTGATGGTTTGATGCTTCGAAGGTTGAATATTTTCAAACACCATAAAATTCATTTCCATTCCTCAGCCTTTTTAGTTATCATTCTTTTAGTTGTTCTCTTTTTGAATTTCGGACAAATCTTATGATAAGTTCAAAATTCAAAGTTTAAAGTTACAATTTAAAATTTTAAAACTTTTTATTTGTATTTTTGATCTTTGGTATTTAATCTTTTATTTTTTCCAAATTAAAGGGTTGTTTCAAGGTATCTTAATCTGCTAAAATTATCTTTGTTTGAATTAACTTAGAAAGACACATAGATTATGTACGATCTTATTATTGTTGGTACTGGACCAGCAGGATTAACGGCAGCCATTTACGCGGCAAGATACAAAATGAATTTTCTTGCTGTTGGTAGGGTTTTAGGGGGAACGACTTCTGAAGCTTCGGTTGTTGAGAATTATCCTGGATTTAAGTCAATTTCTGGGATTGATTTGACTAACAAAATCAAAGAGCAAGTTGAGTTTTTGGGAGGCAAAATTATTCAAGATGACATCAAGAATATTCAAAAGAAAAACTCTCATTTTGAAATTTTTAACAATAATGAAGTCTATAAATCTAAAACTTTAATTTTGGCTTTTGGAACTGAAACGAAAAAGTTAAATATTCCTGGTGAAGTTGAGTTTATGGGCAAAGGGGTAAGTTACTGTGCTACCTGCGATGGCGCTTTTTTTAAAGGTAAAAATGTAGTTGTTATTGGTGGAAGCGATGCCGCAGCTACGGCAGCCCTACTTTTAGCTGATTTAGCTAAAGGCGTCTATATTATCTACAGAAGAGACAAACTTCGAGCTGAACCAATTTGGGTTGAAAAAATTAAAAAAACTAAAAATATCAAGATTATTTACAATACTAATATTATTGAAATTAAAGGAAAAGCCACAGTTAGAAAAGTTATTTTAGATAATCCTTATCAAAATCAAAAAGAATTAGAGATCGATGGAGTTTTTATTGAAATAGGAGAGACTCCGGTTACTTCAATTATTAAAAATCTAAAAATTAAGACCGACAAATTAGGTTATATTATTACTGATCAGAGTCAAAAAACTAATCTTTCTGGTGTCTATGCTGCTGGTGATATTACTACAAGCTCAAACAATCTCAAACAGATAATTACTGCTTGTTCCGAAGGAGCAATTGCTGTAAATAGTGTCTATAATTATCTAAAGACTCTTAAATGAAAGCTGAACTATTAAAAAATACTCTTAATTATATGAAAAGGGCGATTTCTGTTTCTAATAAGCCTACAAACATTCTTTTTACTTTGTCTGAATTCCATAATGTTAAAAAAGCCACAATTTCTCTTAAGAAAAAGAAATTTAAAGCTTTTCGAGTCCAACATAACAATATTCGAGGCCCCTTTAAAGGTGGAGTAAGATATCATCAAAATGTCGATTTAGACGAAATCAAGACTTTAGCTTTTCTTATGACTTTAAAATGTGCTACAGTGGGAATTCCTTATGGAGGAGCCAAAGGAGGAGTCCAGATAAATCCCAAGAAACTTACTAAAAAAGACCTAGAAGAACTGACTCGGAAATACACTCGAGTTATTGCTAATGATATTGGTCCCAATAGAGATATTCCGGCTCCGGATCTAGGGACAGATTCTCAGATTATGGCTTGGATGATGGATGAATATAGTAAGATTCAAGGCGAGAATCAATTTGCGATTTGCACCTCAAAACCTAAGGAAATTGGGGGACTTTTATACTATGATCGAACTCAAGCTACTGGAGAAGGAGGAATCTATGTTTTAGAAGCAGCTCTTTCTAAATTTAACCTAGGAATTAAAAATCCAACTGCCGTTATTCAGGGATTTGGCAATGTTGGTCACTTTTTAGCCGACTTTCTTTTTGGTAAAGGGTTTAAAATAATTGCTGTTTCTGACTCAAAAGGGGCAATTTTTAATCCTAAAGGACTTGATCCTCACAATCTTTTTTCTTGTAAAGAAGTAGAAGGCTCAGTGGCTTTTTGTGCTTCAGGTAAAAAAATTAAGAAAGAAGATATTTGGAGTCTTCCTTGTGATATTTTAATCCCAGCTGCTTTAGAGAATGAAATTAATAAGTATAATTGTCGAAAAATCAAAACTAAAATAATTTTAGAAATGGCCAATAGTCCTACTACTCCTGAGGCTGATAAAATCTTAACTCAAAAAGGAATAATTATCATTCCTGATATTCTTGCTAATGCTGGTGGGGTAGTAGTTAGTTACTTTGAATGGGTTCAAAATCTTTCTGGCTATATTTGGGATGGAAAAGAAATTAGTGATAAACTCCAAAAAATAATGACTGAGGCTTTCTCTGAAGTTTATCATCAGCATGATCGATATAGCACTGATCTACGAACTGCTGCTTATATTATTGCCATTGATAGGCTTTATAAAGCAATGAAATTAAGAGGATGGATTAGATAAGTTAAAAGTTTTAAGTGTCCCGACGTAAAGTCGGGAAAATCTTAAAAATATACTTACTAATAACTGATCTCTAATAGCTTATCACTTGTTTGTCCCTGTGGATAAGTTCATAAGCAGATTGAATTCAGTTAAACTTGATTTGAGACAATTTCTAACCCTTAATTATTAAAAGTCCTTTATTTAAGCCAAAAATTATAGTAGGAATGAACAAATTTTTTTCTCAATCTTATTTGAACTTAATTGAGCTTGACAAATCTGTGCTTAATTGAATATACTTGAACTTAGTCTCTAAATAAGCGAAAATTGTTGAAACTCAAAACTAAAGGGAGTTACGGCTCTTTTAAGAAAGGAGGTGAGGTTAGATGGCAACAACTGGATATTGTGTAAAATGCAAGACCAAAAGAGAAATGCAGAATGAACAAAAGATCACTATGAAAAATGGTAAGCCTGCTACCAAAGGTACTTGTCCAACTTGTGGGACTAAGATGTTTAAGATTGGTGGTTAAAAGCTATTTATCATAAATAGCCCCGGTTTGAGATTCTTTAGAGAGGTGGATGGGTTTTTAAAAAATTAAAGAATCTCTTATCGGGGCTATTTTTAGTTGGAATAAAAACACCCCGCTTTTAATGTTTGAAAAACGGGGCACCCATCCACAGGCAGGGCTTTAATCAAGAAATAGTCACGAGAGATTCTAGAAGATTAATTAAACTTTCCTCATTAAGCTCAAGTTTTGGAATATATCCAGCTATATTATATTCCAATAGATCTTTTCCCGTAAGACCTATTTCCTCTAGGTCATACAAAGAACAAAGAACTATTTTTACCTGGGAAGATATCTTTGAAATCTTAGAAGCTACTTTGAGTCCGTTTTCCCTAGGCATACTGAAATCAAGAATAACAACATCAGGGTCTAAGTCTTTAACCTTTTTAAGCGCTTTCTCTCCGTTTTCAGCCTCGCCAACAACCAAAAACTTTTCACTACCTTCAAACCTCAATACTAAGCCCTTTCTAATTCCATAATGGCCATCAACAACCAAAAGTTTTTTTAATATACTCAAGGTACTCACTCCTTTGTAAGTCAATTCTTGAATTTCTGAAATTGTCTGAATCTTAACATAAGTTTAAAAATCTGTCAAAAATTGTTGAAAAAAGGGCTGAAATAAGGTAAAATTTATAAAGTTATCAGACATTAGTTATTGGCTGTCAGTTAAGGCGCATTCGTCTAGGGGTTAGGACGCCAGGTTCTCAGCTTGGTAACACGGGTTCGACTCCCGTATGCGCTACCAGAAACTTTGTGGTTTTTGATGGCTATCTGTATTTTTATCTATACTATAATCAATTTAATAATCTAAAAAGAACAAATAATATAAGAAAAAGGAAGCAAAAAGCTCAAAAACTAAAATCAAATATCAAATATTATAAAATAACTGAAATATGGGCGGATAGCCCATTTTTCTTTTCTAAAATAGGTTCAAAAAGTATTGATAAATATAGGAATTTTGCAACATGAAAATTATCCCACCTATCTTTTTCCTTTTAAGCGGTCTTTTGATCACAATTTGTCTTATGTTTATTCCTCTGACTTACGATCCGATAATAAGCGAAACTCTGCCAATAGAATCAATAGACAAAGATCAACAACTAGTTGACTATCTTGCCTCAGTGCAAAATAAAGACAATATTATCCTTGGAATTCATGGATATACTCATAGATCTCCCATATCCGGAAAGACAATTTGCGAATATTATTGTCCAAACGAAGAAATACCTTTTGAGATAGTGAAAGAAAGAGTTGATAAAGGAATAAGTATATTTAAAAGCATAGGCTTAGATACTTCATGGATAGTTCCGCCAGGTATGACCTATGATGATAGATTTATTAAGGAAACAAAAAAGTTGGGATATATAACAGAAGATTATTTTTTCGAAGATTCTGATAGTTTCCGAAATGATCTTCAAATGGTTACCAAATCAAAAAATTTGGGGAAAATTGATAAATTTAAGAATAAAAGGGATATTACCTCACTAACCTTAGGTATTAAAACTTCGGATGGAATAATGACTCCTTTAATTGAAAAAAATACCCCTATCCCCACTTCTAAGACTAAATTTTTCTCTACGACTTCTGATAACCAGCAATTAGTAAAAATTCAAATCCTTCAGGAGAAAGGCTCAATGTCGGCTGATGGCCAAGTCTTAGGCATCCTTATTTTAGACAAAATCCCGCCAGCCCCTCGCGGCGTGCCTCGAATTGAAGTCAGTTTTAATATTGATGCTAATGGAATTTTGAAAGTTAAGGCAAAAGATAAAGCTACCAGTCAAGAAAAACAAATTACTATCCGGCATTCCTCAGCATCATCTTATGATACTTTATTTAAAGAATACACTTGGGGATGGAAAGATAAGGCTCTTAGTTTGAATGAATATGAGGGGGCTAAAATGAGTTTAGCTGAAGATGTTAAAAAAAGCACAAACGGGCTATTACTCCATATTCAAGACTATAATGGTCAAACTGAAACATTTATTAAAGAAGTTCTCCAAAAGCACAAAGAAATTCGGTTTGTAAGGGTTGATGATGTTAGCTCAAGTGACGATCTCTCTCACCTTGAGAAATTAGTAAATTTAGCCAGCAAGAATAATCGTTTACTTTTTATTGCAGTTATCCCAGCTCATCTCTCCAGTTTAGGTAGTGCTACATTAAGTCCTATAATTAAGTCAACCTGGATCATCTTTATCTTCTTTTTCCTTTTTCCCATCGCTGTAATGTTGCCATTACATTGGTATGAACGAAGAAAAGTAAGAAGAAAGAAAAGACTAATTCCAGGCTCACCTAAAGTTTCTCTAATATTTCCTGCTTATAATGAAGAAAAGTTCATTCGTAAGACTATTGAACAAGGACTAAAGCAGGATTACAAAGGAAAGATAGAGATTATTATCATTGATGACGGTTCAACGGATAAGACTTTTAAAATAGCTAATGACTATACTACCTGTTATCAAAAGAAAAAAAAGAAGCAGAATATCAGTATTAAAATATATAAACACGATACAAACTTAGGGAAGCCAGCTGCTTTAAACACTGGTTTTAAGAAAGCAACAGGAAAAATATCGATATTTAGCGATAGTGATAGTTACCTAGACTCCGATCTTGTTAGTAGAATGGTTCCCCATTTTGATAATCCGAGGATTGGCATGGTAGCAGGAATGATAATTATTGATAATGAAATCAATCTTCTTACAAAATTGCAACAAATAGAGTATTTATATAATCAAGAGATTGTTAGATTCTGTCAGGAAACCCACAAGGGAGTGTTGATTTGTCCGGGAGCAGCCACCGCCGTAAGAACTCAAATTGCCAGAGATATACCAAGCACAGAAAGGACAATTACTGAAGACGCTGATTTTACTTTCGAAGTAGCAAAAGCGGGGTGGAAAGTAGGACAAGAACCTGAAGCAATAAGTAGGACCGATGCTCCAGATAGTTGGAAAGAACTGATCAATCAAAGGAAACGATGGCTCTATGGAGTCCTCCAAACCTTATGGATACATAAATGGGCAATCTTCTTTAAGGATACAAAAATTCCTAATCTATGGGTTTGGTGGGCTTGGATAGGCTATATAACTTGTCCTATTACTACTCTGGTTGTTTTAGCCATCCCCCTGTTTTTATGGTTAATTGGCCCTAGTTATCTTGTATTTTTAGGTTTTTATAGTTTGATAACTGGAATGATCTTTATTTTCGCTCATTGGTATGGGATAAAGCAGTATACTCATAGCAATAAGGTAAAATTAGTTATTTTTCTCCCAATATATGCAATATACCAATACGTTCTTAATGTCCTCTTGTTGTACTTAGTAATAGCTTTTGTGCTTAGAAGAGGAATTACTGTTCGATATGGTGGAAGAAACATCCATGCTGTTTAGTTTCTTGGCCGAGATAGTAAAATAAGGAGAAGGTTTTTTGGGCTATTTTTTAGATAAAAAAGTTGACAGTTTAGATATATATTATGGTAAGATTTGATATTCTTAAAAGTAAAACTCTTCACCGGATATAATACCAAGTTTTAAGACTCAACAGTGAGGAGTTTTTTCTTTGTCTAAAAATAAGTTTTTAATTTCTTTTTGTATTAGATGTAAAAATAAATATTAGATTATCTACTATTTTTGTAAGAATATACGACAACATCTTGATATTTAAAGGTAAAATGTAAAATGTTTTATGAGTAAAAATTCAAAAACAACAATTCGAAAAAATGATTTTACACCTGAGATTGAAACTTCAATCTCAGATTTTGATTCTGCTGATATTAAAAAAAATGCCAAGATTTTTAAAGAACTTAAAGAAACTAATAAAATTATATTAGAGCAAAACCAAGGATTTTCTATTCTGATAGATATCTTAAGAAATGTTTCTAAAAGTTTAGATTTAGATAAGATTTTAAAAAAAATACTTGATAAATTAATTGGACTTGTAGAATTTGATGCTGGAGCTATTTATTTAGTAGAAAATCACAAGATTTATCTTAAGGCTTCTAAGAACATAGATGAGCATTTGGCAAAAGATGAAATTGAAAAAGGAGCAGGGAAACATAGTTTTATTACCCAAGTCGCTAAAAGCAAAAAATCTCTTTATATTAGAGATCTAAAAGACATTAAAAGAAAAGGAATATTTTCCAAGGCAGGGTTTAAAACCTTGTTTTTAGTACCTTTAAAAACTGATGGTAAAATAGTTGGAGTTATTAAGTTAGGAAGTAAAAAAATTTTAGACATTAGTGAGGGGAAAAAGAAATTTTTAGAAACTGTGGGGAGAGAAATCACGGTAGCAATAGAAAATGCCGAACTTCTTGAGGGGATCAACAGACAACGAGGCCAACTAGAAAGTATTCAAAATAGTATGCGAGATGGGTTGATGGTTTTTGACAAAAATAAAGTAATTTTAGATTACAACAAAGCAGCGGAAGAAATGTTTGAAATCAAAAAGGATATTAGGGGAATTTCTGCAGAAGAATGGGTAAAACATAGTCTAAAATACACAAAGTATGATGTCAAAATAGAAGGCGATCCTTTTAAAGTTTTTGAAGAGGTAGTAAGTAAGAAAAAAATATCAAGAATCCGCACTGAAGTTACTAAAAAAGGAACTCCGTATAATATATTTGATTTAATTATTTCTCCTATTTTAGATTCTGATAAAAATGTTATTGGAGTTTTAGCTAATTTCAGAGATTTCACAAAGTTAGAAAAGCAGAAAAGAGAAATAGCAGAGCAGACCGAGAAATGGCTAGCAGTATTTAACAATGTTGCTGATGGAATTGCTGTTTTAGACCAAAATTTTAAGTTTGTTTCTGTTAACCCCGCTTTAGAAAAACTTTTGGGAATCAAATGGAAAGCTCTTATAGGTAAGGAGTGTGGGAAAATTCTTGATCCTCGTTTTCCAGATGGAATCCCTGTCTGTACTGAATGTCCGGTTAAAAAAGCCAATTTTGGGGAAAGAATTGTTACCTATAAAAATATTTTAATTAAAAGCAAAGTTGGAGAGTCTTGGGTTAAAATTTCTGCTTCTCCTATAAGAAATAAATTTAGTAATGAGATTTTCGGGATTGTCCTAACTATCAGAGATATGTCTAAAGAAAAAGAAATAGAGGAGGCTAAAAATGAATTTATATCCATGGCTTCTCATGAACTAAGAACTCCCTTAACAGCAATGAAAGGATTTCTATCGATGTTACTTAAAGGTGATTTTGGTCCCTTAGAAGAAAAACAACTCTATCTTGCAGAAAAAGTTGCTAGAAGTACTGAAAGAATGGTAAATTTAGTAGAAGATCTCCTAGATACTTCAAGAATTGAATCAAAAAGAATTATTCTAAAAACCTTACCCATAGATCCAACTAAGATAATAGAAGCTGTAGTAGCTAATCTTGCTTTAAAAGCATCTGAAAAACAGATTTCTATAATGATTAAAAATAGTACAGATATTCCTCTAGTTTTAGTAGACAAAGAAAGACTTCATCAAATCCTATATAATCTAATTGATAACGCTATTAAATACAGTTTCCCATTAGCCAAGGTTACTATAAGTTTCAAGAAAGAGAAGGAGATTCTAATTATAAATATTAAAGATACTGGCGTAGGTATTTCTAAAGAAGAAAAGGAAAAGCTTTTTAAAAAGTTTTCGAGAATCTATAATCCGCTGTCAATTCAAACTGGAGGAACAGGATTGGGACTTTTTATTGTTAAAAACTTAATAGAAGCTCATGGCGGTGAAATCTGGGTAAAAAGTAGGATAGGTAAAGGAACTACTTTTAGCTTCAGTCTACCTCAAGCAAAACAGCTTAGCTTTATTAAAGAATAATAATTAATCTAAGAGAAAAACTATGACTACAAAAAAAATACTTTTAATTGAAGATGATTTAACTCTTGCTGAAATGTACGAAATGAAGCTTGTAATGTCAGGATTTTTGGTACGCAGATCCTATACAGGGAAAGAAGCGCTAAAAGCTATAGAAAAAGAGTGTCCAGACCTTATTCTTTTAGATATTTTGATGCCCGAAATGGATGGTTTTGGGCTTTTAAAAGAGCTCAAAAGGGCAAAAAATAATACTCCGGTCATTATTCTAACTAACTTAGGCGAAGCAAAAGCTGACGCTAATTTAGAGCTAGCAAAATCATTGGGGGTAAAAGACTACCTCATTAAATCAAAGCATACTCCTGAGGATATCGTAAGGAAGGCAGAATTAGTGCTTCAAGGTAAAAATTGGTAATTTTTTGTTTAAAAAACAAAATTAATCATCAAAAAGATTAGGACTGAAAGTTAAGACCTGATCTTTTTTTAAAGAAAAAGAGCCCGGGAAGTATTTGGCAAAAGACTAAAACAGTAATCTTACCAATAAAAAATCCCCTTAGGCTCTTTTACAAAGGATGGAATATCTTCTATAGCATTATTAGTTATAGGTATCATCCTTAGAAACTAACAACTCAACTGTCTCTTTTGGTATCCCCCTTTTCTCAGAAATGATATTAACTACGTCATCATGTGGAAGTCCTTCGTTTGTTAACTCTTGGTAAAACTCCCAAACATCGAGATCTTCATATCTATCCTCATCCAAAAATTTACCCATAAAAAAAATCCCCCTTTGTTTATTAGTCTTTTTGGTCTTTTCCATTTAAACAACAAAAAGAAACCTTGTCAATGTTTAATGCAACAAATAAGTTTTTACTTTCAAAATCTTAGTTTTTTGCTAAAATGCTTATATGACAAAAACAAAAATTACTTTTCTTATTTTATTTGGGGTAGGACTAATTGGAATTAGTCTTTTTTTGGGTTTTAGATTATATTCAATAAAAGATTCGGGAGAAAAAAAAGTTTCTGGTTCTACAGCTTCTACAGCTGGGACTAATGATTTTTCAAAAGTTATTGAAGAAAATATCAAGAAATATCATCCTAAAGAAGATTTTTGGAAGAAGAATTACAGCAATTTCGATGTTTTTTCTGATGCCGCTATTGTAGTTGATTTTGATTCTGGTCAAATTCTTTATGAAAAAAATGGGGATAACAAATTTCCTCCTGCTAGTACTATGAAAATTGTGACAGCTACTGTTGTTCTTGAAAATCTTAAAAAAGACCAATTAATTACTATTTCAGATAGAGCAGTTGGTATGGAACCGAATAAAATAGGATTTAAACCAAACGAAAAATTTGAAGTAGAAGATCTTTTATATGGAACAATGATGCTTTCAGCTAATGATGCTGCTGAAGCGCTGGCTGAAGAGATAGAAGGTGGCCGAAATGAATTTCTTAAGAAAATGAATATCTTAGCTAAAAAGTTAGGATTAAAAAATAGTCATTTTAGTAATCCTTCTGGTTTAGACGATCAGAATATGTATTTAAGTACTTTTGATTTAGTAGCCTTTACTAAATATGCCTTATTAAATCATCCAGAAATTCTGACTTATATGGGGACAAAAGATTATGAGATTAAAAAAACCGATCATAATGAGGGCTATAGTCTTTATCATTTAAGTTTTATGTTAGGAGAATATCCGGGTTTAGATGGGGTAAAAACTGGTTATACTTACGATGCTGGTCATACTTTTTTAGGGACTGCTAAAAGAGGCAAGCATCGTCTAATTGTTGCTTTTTTTAACAGTCGAGATGCCAATGAAGACTGTAGAAGTCTATTTGATTTCGGATTTAGTAGAATACCAGAGTTGGAAAAATTTTTAAACTCTATTAATTCTAATAATTAATAATTACATCCATTCCTCATATACAAATACAAAATTCAAACCTCTTCCCAAAATCCTTATGTTCTGTTACAATTGTTTGGGGAGAGTTTTATTTATGAAGAATGAAAATCAAAAACAAGAGCAAATTGAGTCAAAAGATACTAAACCCAATAAAGCTACTGACATTCTCTCGATCTTAACCAGTGAATCAGCAGCTCGGGGGAAAGCCCTTCTTTTCAAAGAGAAGGAAGAAAAAAAAGCGAGAAAAATAGGATTTTTTATAACTATAGTTTCAGGAATAGCTTTTACAACAACTGTCGTAATTTATATTTTGCCCTCTTTTGACTTTTTTACTCGACAAATCTTTTTCCAGTTTTTAATTTTTACTTTTTTACTTCTAAACCTTTATCATCTATTTGTCTTTAAAAGACTAGTCAAAAGAAATACTAAAATTGCTTTAGATATCTCTTATACTATAATCATTTTAATTTTAATCCTCTTGGCCCAATGCCCTGGTAGTATTTCTAGTCCTTTCTTTCTTCTTTATGTTCCAGCTTTAATAGTGGCCTCTTTTTTAATCCGCCCTTCTTTTACTTTTATTATCCTTATATTTGAAATACTAGCTTCAGTAATCTTTATTTTAACTAATCCAAGGGGTCAAGAGTTTTTTACTCAATCTCCAAATACCTCTATTAGTGAAATGGTAATTTTGGGAGGAATCGCTTTTTTATCTTACTTTTTAGGAGAAAAGTATTTTAGTTTAAAAGGGAAAAAACAAGAAATCGAACAAATTGTCAACGGTCTTCGTCTTGATAATGCTAAGGTTGAAGCAATCCTTCAGAGTTTGGGAGATGGTGTTTTTGTTGTTGATCAAGAAAAAAAGATTGTTTTTATAAATCAAACTGCGCTTTCAATGGTCAAACAAAATATCAACACTCCCTTGGGCAAATACTATAGCAATATCTTTCAAATTCTTCGTGAAGAAAAGCCAATATCTTACGAGACTGATTGTCCAATTCAACAAGCTATTTCTGAAAATAGATCAATTCAAAAAGATGATCTTCAATTGGTTATTGGTAATAAAAGAATGTTTATTGCTTTGTATACTGCTCCTGTTAAAGCTCCTGGTGGCGGGGTTATCGGCGGACTTGGTGTAATCCGCGACATTACTAAAGAAAAAGAAATGGAGAGAATGAAATATGAATTTATTTCAATTGCTTCTCATGAACTTTCGGCTCCAGTTGTTGCTCTCGAAGGTCAACTTTCAATGATTGTCGAAGATGTAGAAGGAAAACTTGATAAAAAAACTCGCCATTCGCTTTTAGAAGATGCTTATCAAAGTAGTATTAGATTAGCAACCCTAGTAAAGGATCTCTTAAATGTTTCTCGAATCGAACAAGGCCGACTGCCTTTTAATCCTAAGGTTGTCGACTTAAGAGAGATAATTCAAAGCGCAATTGATAACCAACAAATAAAAGCCAAGGAAGCTAAGCTTAACTTAGAATATAAAAAGCCGTCTAAACCCTTTAAGGTCTGGGCTGATCCCGATAGGATTGGGGAGGTTGTCACTAATCTAATCACTAATGCTATTAAATTTACTTCCAAAGGAAGTATTACTATTGAAAATTCAGAGGAAAAAGGTTATGTTAAAACTGTTGTTTCTGACACCGGCATTGGAATTTCAAAAGAACACATCCCTCACCTTTTTCAAAGATTCCATCAGGTCGACACTTCCAAGAAAGGACAGGGGACTGGGTTGGGGCTTTATATTTGTAAAAAAATTGTTGAAAAATTGGGAGGGAAGATTTGGGTTGAAAGCGAAGTAAGAAAAGGCTCTAAATTTATATTTACTTTACCTAAAACTAAAAAATCAGAATAAGATGAAAAAAAATCCTAAAATTCTTTTAATAGAAGATGATAAACAACTTCAGAAACTTTATAAAACTAAGTTTAACTTCAAAGGCTATGAAACTTTTATTGCCTCAGATGGAGAGGAAGCCTTAGCTTTAGCTTCACAAGAGCTTCCTGATCTTATTCTTCTTGATTTAATGCTACCTAAAATTGGTGGACTAACAGTCTTAAGAGCTTTAAAAGAGAATTCTGCTACTAAGAATATTCCGGTTATAATTCTTTCTGCTCTTTCAGAAAGTCAAGTTATGACCGATGGTTTAGCCTACGGAGCAATGCTATACCTGACTAAAGAAAAAACAGTGCCTTCTCAAGTCTTAGAATCAATTGAGAAAGCTTTAAAAAAGAAAAATGAGTAAAGAAGAAAGAAAAAATCTTATTAAAAAGATAGTAAAAGTTCTGGTAATTGCCGATTTAATTATTTTAAGTCTTTCAGGATTATTTTTTATTTATGCTATTTTTGAACTTCCAATTACTATCTTAATTTTCTCTTTAAAGGGATTAATTATTGTTTCTTTAGTTGGACTTTTCTTTTTTATCATCTTTGCTAGAAAACTAACTGAAGAACACTATGACTCTATTTTGCTTTTTGAAGGTGTCATTCATTTAGGGTTTATTCTTCTTGCTATTAATGCCTCTGGGGGGATTTATTCTAAATTTCTATATTTTTTTTACCTATTAATAATTTTTACTACGCTGTACTCTAAAGCCTTAGGCTTAACTTTAGCCGGAACAATTTTAGGTTATTTAGTTTTTGATATCTTTTTCTATAATCGAAGCGAAATAATAAACAATCCTTTTGCTGTTTGGCCTCAGGCTCTTTTTCTTCTATTTGTAGCTGGATTTAGTACTATTTATAGTCAAAGATACCAAAAAGCGCTTAAAGAAAAAAGGCAGGTAGAAACAACAGCCGAAGAACTAACTGAAGATAAAAGCGCTGCTGAAACTCTTCTTTCTAGTATTGCTGATGGAGTCTATGCTGTTGATAATGAAAGAAAAATTGTTCTTTTTAATAAGGCAGCTGAGGAAATGACTGGTTGGAAACAAGAAGACAGTTTAGGGATAAAGTGTAGTACTGTTATGAAGCTCAAAAACGAACAAGATGTCAGTGTCTGTGAAAAAGATTGTCCGATGCTTGCAACTTGGAATAGTAACCAATCAATTATTAGAAATGATCTTTCATTTGTTAATAAAAGACATAAAACCGTCCAAATTTCTGGTTCTTATGCCTCAATTAAGAATTCAAAGGGAGAAATTACTGGAGGCATCTGCGTTTTTCGAGATATTACCAAACAAAAAGAAGTCGAGCGACTTCGAAATGAATTTGTTTCGACTGCTTCTCATGAATTAAGAACCCCTATTACAACTTTGGAGGGTTATATTTCTTTGGCTCTAAATTCTGGAATATGTAAAATTGACCAAAAAGCTAAGGAATATATGAATAAAGCCCATAGTACTATCTTAACAATGGCCAATTTAGTTAAAAATCTTCTTTCGGTTACTAAAATCGAGGAAGGAAGACTTCAACCTCAAGCTAAATCATTTAACTTGAAAGATTTAATAAAAACTGTTGTTTCAGAACTTAGTATTCAAGCCAATGCCAAAGGAATTAAATTAGATTTTAAAGAATCAACTATTTCTTTTACAGGGAAAAGGGGAGTAGGAAGATCACTTAACGTGATGGCTGACCCTGAAAGTATTCGAGAGGTTTTAACTAATTTAATAGAAAATGCTATCAAATTTACAAAGCAAGGTGAAGTCACTGTTAGTGTTATTTATGATGATGATTTTGCTAATGTTTGTATAGCCGATACTGGGATTGGTATACCTATTGATGACGTCCGTCACCTTTTTGAAAAGTTTTATCGAGTTGATAACTCTGCTACCCGTGAAGTTGGAGGAACTGGATTAGGATTGTATATTACAAGATCATTGGTAGAAATGTTTGGCGGTAAAATTTGGGTTGAAAGCGAAGAGGGGAAAGGGTCAAAATTCTATTTCACCATCCCTCGAGCTATTGCATAAACTTAAATTTCTTGGTAATTTACAATAGTCTCTGTATATATTTTCCAAATTTTTTCTTGACACTTGAATCTTTTATAAAGTATTATATAATTAAAGCATAAGAAAAATATTAGGCAGTTTTGCCTAATCAGAAAAAAAGGAGGAAATATGCCTAAAATAATGCTTGTTGAGGACGATATTGCCTTAAGAGACATTTATTCAGCCCGTTTTCAAGCTGAAGGATATGAAGTTGTTGTTGCTTCAGATGGAGAACAGGCTTTGCAATTAGCAGCCAAAGAAAAGCCGGATTTAATTCTTTTGGATATTATGATGCCCAAGATTTCTGGATTTGATGTTTTAGATATTCTTAGAACAAATAAAGATACCAAAAGCACCAAAATTGTCGTTATGAGTGCTCTTTCTCAAACCGCTGATATTGAAAAAGGTAAAAACTTAGGGGCTGATGAATATTTAGTAAAATCTCAAGTCACCCTTTCTGAAGTTGTTGACAAAGTCAAGAGTATTTTAGGGAAGTAAAGAAAGACCTAAAACAAAAAACTTATTCCAGATTTTTGGAGGGAATGAGTTTTTTATTTTATCTTTTTACAATAGCTCATTAAACTATAAACTCTTATGTTGAATTTTTGAGTTAAAGTAAGTATAATAAAATTAATCGATGCGAATTTTAAGTAATAAAATTAAAGATTATATCGGCAAAGAGATCGAAGTTGCTGGCTGGGTTCATAAAATCCGCAAATTGGGAGGGATTACTTTTATTATTATTAGAGATCGAAATGGATTTGTTCAAGCAGTAGTCGATAAAGAAACTAAAAATATTAAAATTCAAGATTTAAAACCAGAGAGTGTAGTTAAAATTACCGGGAAATTATCAAAAGACAAACGGGCCCCAGGAGGAGCTGAACTTAGGATCTCAAAAATTGAGATTCTTTCGAAAGTCAAAGAAGATATTCCAATTGAAATCAGTAAAAAAGATTTAGGCGTTAATTTAGATACGCTCCTAGATTATCGGCCTATTACTTTAAGAAATCAGAAACAAAAAACAATCTTTAAAATTTCGGCAAAAGTCTGCAATGTTTTCCAAGAATTTTTTGATAAAAATGACTTCGTAGAAATCCATACTCCTAAAATTGTCTCTCAAGGAGCAGAGGGTGGCGCTCAACTTTTCCCGGTTAAGTATTTTGGTAAAAAAGCTTTTCTAACTCAAAGTCCTCAATTTTATAAACAAATTATGGTCGGAATTTATGAGCGAGTTTTTGAAATCGCCCCTGTTTACCGAGCTGAGGAACATAATACAAGAAGACATCTAAATGAATATATTAGTTTAGATATTGAAATGGGATTTATAAAGAATATGAAAGACATAATGGAGATTTTGACTGAATTTTTAAAATTTGCTCTTCCGAAAATTAAGAAAGATTGTAAAGAAGAACTGGATATTTTAGGAGTAAAAATTCCAACTATTCCCAAAGAAATCCCGAAATTAAAACTTACCGAGGCTCAAAAAATTCTAGAAAAAGAATATAAAGAAAGGTGTTTAGGAGCTCCGGATTTAGATCCCAAACAAGAAAAGTTAATATCAGAATACGCTGATAAAAAATTTAAGACCAAATTTGTCTTTATTACTCATTATCCTTCTAAAAAGCGACCATTTTATGTTATGGATGATCCAAACGACTCAAAATATACCGAGAGTTTTGATTTAATCTTTGATTATGAAATTGTTACTGGAGGACAAAGAATCCATCAGTATCAGGAATATTTAGAAAAGATGAAGCGATTTAACCTTAATCCCAAAGATTTTGATTTTTATCTTTCTGCCTTTAAATATGGAATGCCACCTCATGGAGGATTTGCTATTGGCCTTGAAAGATTGGTGGCTAAACTTCTGGATCTAGATAATATCCGCGAAGCCTGTCTCTTTCCGCGAGACATAACCAGACTAATACCATAATATGTATAGTATAAAAACTCTTAATTTTGAAGGACCAATTGATCTTCTCCTGCAATTAATCGAGAAAGAAGAACTCGACATCACTGAGATATCGCTGGCTAAAATTACTGATGAGTATTTAAGTTATATATTATCATTAAAAGAGATAAAAAGCTCAGAATTGGTGGATTTTCTGGTCGTAGCATCACGACTCTTATACCTAAAGTCAAAAGCAATTCTACCTAATGTTTTTGATTCTGAAGAAGAAGAGGAGGTAGCTACCTTAAAACAGAGATTAGAAGAATACAAAAAATATCGAGAAATTGCAGAAGAATTTGATAATATTCTAAAAAAAGGAGAACGTTGTTTTAAAAGAAAAGAAACGAAAATTGAAATCCACACCTTTACTCCCCCTAAAGATTTAGATATAAACGAACTGGTAAAAATTTTTAAAGAAGCTTTAATGAAAATACCTACTCAAGATCAACTTAAGGAAGAAAAGATTGTGATAAAAAGAATTTCGGTTGAGGATAAAATAAAAGAGCTTAAGAAAAACTTGAGTAAAAACAGCAAAAAAATGCTTTTTAGTAAAATTCTAGCTACTTGTAAAAGCAAATTAGAAGTAATTGTTACCTTTTTAGCAATTTTAGAAATGATAAAACAAAAGTTTGTACAAGTTACTCAGGACAAAATTTTTAGCGATTTTGTAAT
>JABAOC010002503.1_pt4 | contig 21916 bp, 23 predicted proteins | sample 7062161 | NCBI WGS metagenome assembly JABAOC01 (sample SAMN14538625, study PRJNA623070) | marine sediment metagenome | biome: marine biome [ENVO:00000428]; feature: marine pelagic biome [ENVO:01000023]; material: deep marine sediment [ENVO:00002113] | place: India: Gulf of Khambhat ... | reverse complement strand
AAATGAGGGCTATTGTTATTTGATAATCTCATGGTATAAAACGCTAATTCTGTCTGAGAAAAAAAATCGTCGGTGAAAATATAAAAGTTCAACTTTTCAACTGGTCATTCGCATTCATAAATGATACAACACAATTAGGAGAGAAATTTCCGTTCCGGATAGTTTCGGAGCAATTAATCTAACATAACCNNAAAATGTTGCATTATGAAGGGTGTCCCACCAGACAGCGGGGCAGAGGCATAATTTTCATGAAGTGGTAATTAGAACGTCCGATCTTTATCAGCCGTTCTCTTGCCCCGCAGCCGGTGATGCGCGGCGTTATCTTTTCGCTGTAAGATACAAAGATTGAATTTCTCACAAAAACACCCCAAAATTTTTCACTCCCAACTTATCAAGTCCGGCGCCAAAATAAAGTACTTATGAAATATCAGAGCGATGGATAATTGTTGAAAAAATCCCATCAATCCAGCACACACCGCAGGTCAGATTCTCATGGAACTGTTAGAACCAGTTACTATTCAATCATAAATTAACCTTCAATCCAAGCATTCTCCCATCAATCCTATTTCTTCATCAAATCTTCATTTTTTCTTTATCATTCCTTCATATTTGAGTGTTAAAATTAATTAGTAACAGTAGCAAATTTAGTGTCCATTGCCTGGGTGATACTAGTATTCAAAAACGTAAACTGAAATAAATCAAAACTCGACATGCAAATTTTATTACTATTCGGCATCATTCTCATTCTTGGATTGGCAAGCGGACGATTGTTTGAAAAAATGGGGATTCCTCAGGTGGTGGGGTATATCATTGTCGGCATCACCCTCGGCGAATCGATTACCCATATCATCCCAGGCAAGCTGTTGGACAACCTGTCCCCATTGACTTCAATTGCACTGGCATTTATCGGATTCATGGTCGGGGGGAGAGTTGAAGATTTCAACAGTTGAGTCACACCTTTAATTACAAGCTCGTTGATCGGGTGCCGATTATCATCTATCGCTCGCACAATGATATTAGCGAGACCAATCTTTCGGGACAGGTGTTTGAAGAATCAGTGGGTGGATTCACTGAATTTCTTAAAAACAGGGTGGTTCTGCTTTTTGAAGGTGATTATGAGATGTTCAGGCATGTCATCCACCATGAGCTGACCCATGCTGTCCAGATGCAATTCCTCTATGGCTCAGGCCCTGGGGCGATTATCCAGGGGGCGACAAAAATGATGCCACCGACCTGGTTCATCGAAGGACAGGCAGAGTTTCAATCGTTGGGCTGGGATACCGATTCGGATATGTTTGTCAGGGATGCGACGCTGCGGGGCTACCTGTCGCCAATACAATATCTACAGGCGTTTCTGGCATATAAAGGCGGGCAATCGGTCTGGCTCTATATTGATCAGACATTTGGCGCACAGAAGCGAACTGAGTTATTACAACGAATCAAAGGGACTCGAAATTTTGAGCGAGCCTGGCGTTCGGCGCTGAACGAATCGCTGGATGAGACGAGCGAAAAATGGCAGCGCTGGATGCGCAAAAAGTACTGGCTTGAGATCGCCGACCGAAAGGAGCCGACCGATTATGCGCAACGCTTGACCGATCATAAAAAATGGGGCAATTTTATCAACAATAGCCCTGCCATTTCACCGACAGGGGATCGAATTGCCTTTTTAACCGACCGATCGGGCTATTTTGATATTTATGTTATTTCTGCCACGAATCCCAAAAAGGTGACCAAATTGGTATCGGGTCAAAGAAAATCGAACCTGGAAGAACTGCACTGGCTGCGTCCAGGAATGAGCTGGTCCCATGATGGCAAGAACATCGTCTTTGCCGCTCGATCGGGTGGCGAAGATGCATTAAATATTCTGTACGTGGATAAAAAGGAGATCAAAGAATCGTTTAAATTTGGGTTGGATGGACTGTTCTCTCCTGCCTGGTTGCCTGCAACCAATGAAATTGTCTTTGTCGGATTGAAAAATTGCTGCTCAAATATCTATGTCTATTCACGTTGTAAATTTTGAAGAGGTTATCAGAACAAAAAAAGACAGTTATATTTATTGGTCAAAATAATGCGTATGAGGTCAGGTTGTTGGATAATAGGATTAACTAGCTTGTTTATATTGCTGATGGTAAAGAATTGAAAAAGGTGCAAAACGCTGACGGCAAGGAAAAGGAACAGTTATTTGAAGATTTCTGGCGTCATCACAATCCCGCTCCAGGGACCAAGGAGAATCCAGTATTTAATGAATACTATAAACGGGTCGAATACGCCGATCAGCATTTTGGCTATGGTAAATCTGCAGGATGGCGAACCGATCGGTGCAACATTTATATTGTTTATGGGATGCCTGATAATGTCCAAAAAAATGATTCATCTTAAATACGGACAATTATGAAGTATAGTATTACAATGATCTAAATAAAAAATTCGTTTTTTGGGATGAATATGGGGTTGGGGAATATAGATTAGTTTCTGAAAATTTTTAGCAGGACATGGTGTCTCCGAAGCGATGAGCAGAAATTGTCCATTCATTCCCGCTGATTATTCGTTACGACAATTGGTGGACAGTCACATCTTTGGTGCAGGACGTCGTTGTTTTGTTGTTACACAGGGAAACAATAATGTAGGTTTATTAATCCTGCATCGCATCAAGGAAATTCCACTTGATGTTTGGCAATCCACGACAAGTGATCAGATTATGATACCAATTGAAAATGTGGAACGCCTGAAGCCTGATATTGAACTTGAAAAAGCTCTTCAAGAAATGGATCGTCTTGAAGCGTATAATGATTATCTCATTAACCAAAAAGCTGAATAGGAAATCCGAGAGATTTTAAATCACTCATCAGCGCAGAATGAAGCTTTAACGCAGATATATGATTTATTGATGTCTCGATCTATGGAAACAAAGCAAGATATTTAAGATAACGATTTATAATTAGGTGGCGGCTTTAGGATATATATCAAACTATTTAGTCATTTTCTGATCTTAAAAAGTATCATAAAAACTATGATCCCTTGAGTCTTGGTATTTTTCCTTAACCGCCGAAATCTTTTGATAAAATCTATTTTTCATTGAGATTTACTTTTCGGCAATCTCCACCACGCTATATTCGGATACGCATGATGCTCCCAATGGTAGCCCCCGAAATGATAGCACGTGACAAAAGATAAAAATACAGGTAAAGAGACACTTCTTGCCCGATGTTTGTCTTTGTATCCATCTTCGGTTTCTCGATGGGTGAGAACCGTGCCGAAATAAAAAAGCTGCAGAGTGCTCAATAGTGATGGAATGACCCAAAACAATATTAAGTTTGGTATTGGAATGTGGAATAGGTGGAATAATAAATTAAAAATTATGGCAATCCCCAAAATTTGTTTCCAACTGATGTAATTTTTAATGAAATGAAAGTACCATTGGAAAAAATTTTTATGGACTCCATCATGAAAATCTGGATCTTTCTCGCTGGCAGGATATTTGTGATGATCCCAGTGTTTGGTCACTAAATTTTTATAGTAAAATAGTGCATAAAGCAAAACTACAATCGTTCCAATCGCATCGTTAAATTTGCGATTGGCAGGAACGATAACACCGTGCATGGCATCGTGAGCCGTGATAAAAATTCCTGTGTAAAGAAATGTCTGCCAGATTATAGAAAGAGGAATCAGCAAGGGATGCAGATCATTCAGATTTCTGGTCAATAAAAATATCAGGCTTGTCCACCAGATGCCAATAATGATTATCGCAATGATCAATCCTTTAAGTGAGTTGATAAATTTTATTTTTGTCATAATCATACTTTGTCAAACGACGAAAAAAATTTTACATGACAATCTCCAAATAACAAATAGATTACAAATACCAATATTTAATGCCAAAACAGCCAATCATCTGTTTGGAATTTTGGAATTTTTTATTGGAATTTATTTGGGATTTGTTCTTTATGATTTGTATTTTATAAAACATCATTTGAGTTTAATTTGTCTATTTAAAACAGTCTTTATTCATCAAGGTTATATTGATTTATTTCAAAATGACCATTACAAAATAAATCAACTGCGCAAAGTAAGCATGAAACACAATCGTTGGTAACTTCTGCTTGAAAGAACCGATACGCAAACCGATTAACGCAAATAAGAGACTAACAACAAACCAGGCAAAAAAATTTTGAATCGGAATCGACTCGCTGAGCCAAATCCAATAACCCAATTTTACGGCAGCGGGTTCCATGATAATATCAAACAGAACCATTAAAAGGCTGATACTGATGCCCTGGACTAACATATTGAAATCTGAAAACCTCAGGAGAATTCTCTGTACTACGGATGCGGAAGTCAACAGCATACAGAGCCAGGCAAAGCCGATAGCAATTGGCACCTCGAATAAAATCGGTTTTAACGTTTCGCCATAAACGTATTGTCCGAAAATTCTGTCCGTCTTAACACCAAGCCATTCAATGAAAAAGCTACCAATAATGACAAACATTGCCCAAAGTAATAGGAAATTTCTAGTCCTTTTATCAGATATGTTTTTGTAAGTTACTCCAAAAACTAAGATCGAAAGGACAATTAACAGCGGCGCAGCAAGAAATCGCATTAATGTTTGAAAGACTCCCAGGACATGCCATAAACCACCTGCAAACATCAATAAGTATAGGACGCCGATGATTATTCTGTCTGATTGTAATTTGAAATTCTTCATAAATTTCATTTTTAAGTATAATAGGTTATTAATCAAAATCCAAAATTCAATCGACACACCGCCGACAGGCAAAGTCTTATATTTCAGGACTCGGTCACGAGTGTCATAATCATTATAATTAGAACTCCAGATATTGACTCGATTATAAATATTCACAATATCGAAAAAGATCACCAAATTCTTGGTATCGAAAATAAAGCGTCGGTCGATGCGGAAATCGATACAATGATAAGCGGGATAACGCTCACTATTCATTTGTTATTCTTCGACCACCCATTCCTTTAATTCAGAATTATAAATAGGAGCAACAAACGGTCTGCCACCCGAATATAGAAATTTTGTACTCAACTCCACTTCATCCGGATGTCTACCAGATCTTCTGAACTTCTTCGAATTTCTTCGAAATCAATATTTCGAATACTGACTATTGCTTCTTTCGACTTCTGGAAATGGCTGGCTTTAACTTCGATGGATTCAACTTCAAGATTGGTCTCTTCCATTTGAACTTCCATTACAGTGGAACGATTTGGATTGACAATTGCGCTCCACTCCAATTTATTCTGCTATCGAAAAATAAGTCTTCACCAGTTCTGTCGCTATCTGTTTCGAGTAAACTCGATAACCTTTCTGTTGAATCATATCAATCAACGGCGCCGGGACAAAGGGAGTCGTCAATTCATAAATTTTCCCCGGATTTAAGGTTTTTATTTCTTCCATGACTTGTGTAATTGGCTGATTTCCCGATTCTAAAAGCGGTCTGGCATCCAGCGATTTCACAATCAGTGATTTGTCAAACCATGGGGGAGGAGTCGAAGAATCGACATGTTCCTCACTCATCAGTAGATGATCTCCACCTTCAAGGTGGAGCCCATCTGGATCACTGTGTCCCACAACTGCACGAAGTCTATTGATTATCGTTGCTAATGAAATATCGCCAATCTGCGCCACCTGCCGCAATGTGGCTACCTTAACAACGGTTTTTCTGAGAATTGGATTACGCAATTTTTTAAAAGCAGGTGCCATTTCAATTAAAACTTCTTCCAGTTGGGGATAATGGTTCAGTAAAGCCCCAATTTTGGTTTCAGGTGTGATTGAAAAATTGATATTATTTTCTTTCATTGTTTTGCCTATTGTTTGAATTCAAAATGAACTTTTCGAGGATTTCAAAATCTTCGGAAGGTTGTTGGCTTTATTTAGAATAATTAAGCAACCGCTGCTCGCCCTGCAGTTTTCTTTTCCCAGTCAAATCCTGACTTACTTCCAGAGTGCCGAGATAGTTTCCTTTTCCATCCCGCAATGCAAAATATTCAATATGAATAAATCGACCACCGAGATTGATCCAGAAAGCAGCACGATCTTGTTTCCCAGATTTAAAATCATTCAAAATTTTTTCGACAATATGCACACTTGAAGGCGGATGGCATCGCTGGACTTTTCTGCCGAGAATCGCGCGATTACGAGCGAAAATCCGCTCTTTTCCTTGAGTAAAAAAACGAACGGTATCATCTTTATCGACAAATGTGAGATCAAATGGTATCGTATTCAAAATAACCGTTAGTTCAGCAACCTTTATAGTGCCACTTGGGAGTTGAATCCTACCTTTTTCTTCATCTTTTTCCTTCTCCAGGACAATCACCTCTGGCTGCCAGGTATCGGTTGGATCGTATAGGCAAAAACCAATCTCAATGCTCTGTTTGTAAATTTCAAACCATTCTTCATCACTTAATTTATCGAGACTCATGGGAAAAAGAATTTCTTCCTCTTTATAAATCATTTCGCTGACAGCGTTGGAACCAGGCTTCAGGACCAGTTCAATCACGTTTTTTGCCTCTCCTGCTGTAATTTGTTTCGCTGCTCCTAATACCTCGATAGCATTTTTCAATAGCTCCCTGGCTTCATTGTGTTTGCCCCACATGACAGTCGAAGGTCCTGTAACGCCATAATTTTCCAGATAAGGAAACAGTAAATTTTCCTTGCGGAGGTAATGCTTTTCCACATCCATTAGTGCATTAAAGTGGGTTTGAATTTCATTAATAATTTCGCTGGAATCATCCTGATCTTTCATGTCATCGATCTGCTTATACAACTTTTCCAACATCGCAATCTCCCATTCTAGCGCACGATTTTCCTGTTGAAAAGTATGGACGGGATGTCCTGGAGACGCAGTTTTGGCTCCTGAATGATCAAGTGCACCTTTCAACGCAGCCGTATGGATATCACAAAGTCTTAAAACTTCTTCCTGTGGCAATCCTTCTGAAATTAATTCCTGTTCCACCTCCATGACATCGCCATAAGGCACCTGTCCTATCAATCGGATCAATTGGGTTCTCACTGCATCAGGAGCTATTCCTTTATGAAGCTGAAGGATCATGTGCTTAAGCAATTCCTTCCGCTTCTGAGCATTGTTTATTAATTCACTCATGGTAAATCCTTTCTGTTTTCAATATGAAAGTGATAATGACTAATGCTATAAATTTTCCTGTCTAATATAATAAAAAGTTTTGAAAAATTCATTGACTTTTGTCAAGAGTGCTATATAAAATTGAAATGACTGAATGATTAAAAGTTTAGTTACAATAAATAATTTTTATTGACATTTTCTTAAAGATGTATTATATTTAAAAAATTAAATTAAAGCCTCATATTAAAATCTGTTAATTTTTCCACGGATTCAAGAAGCCCATTGATAAAAAATCTGTGGGATTCATTAACTCGTGTAGGAACAAAAATAGTTGTTTTGAATTTTTTTCAACAACCATATAAATAACTAGTTACATTGCTAACGTTAAAAAATTCTAAAAATAAAATAAATTTAGAAAAGAGGTAGTCATGCTCCTTCAAGGAAAACTATTCGTCGAATCCCCTATCTACCGGGGCAATGCTCGGAAAACACTCTTTACTAGAGATGGCGATGGCACGCAACGACTGGTTTCTCTGGCGGGAGAAATTGAAGGTACAGCACAAGCACTGATGGATGCTTTCATCGGTAAATCGCGCGATGGTAAAAATATTGGACTTCTTAATGAATTATGGTCGCGATTATATAATTCTCTATTACCTGAAAAACTCATCACCAAAGTTGAATGCCATTTGAACAAAGACTGTTATCCACGAGATCATTTCTTTGATCTCAGGATGGGCATAAAATTGGACGAAGATCGATGGGCAGCAGAAGCGAACGCGAATTATAAGATGGAAACATTGTTCCGAAATTCGGTCTTTGATTTTAAAATGTTCGTCTATGATGATCTCTTGAAAAAGGATGATAATCAAGCCAAATTCTTTCATATCCTTGAAGAATTAAAAGAAGGACGATTCTGGTTTGGTGCAGGAAAAAGCAAAGGTCTGGGTCGATGCAGGCTGGAAATGGATCTTCCATTTTCCACTCCCAATACTACCCTGACCTTGAATTCAACTGCCAATCATTTATCCATATCACTTCAGTTTAATACGTTAAATCCAATTCTGGTTAGCTGGAATTGGGGCAAGGTTGATCCAGAAATTCCTGCTTTTGCAGCAATTGAAGGACGCTTACTCGTCGCCGCCATGCGAACCATTCCCGAACCAATCCGAAAAAGATTAGAACTGTCCATTGGCGGTCCTATTTTAACTCCGGAAGATTGGAAGAAAAAATTTGCTGATTATCTTCCTAGGATTATTGCCATCTGGCTACGTGAAAATTCTATCAAAGAAGGCACAGCCTGGATACTCCCTAAATCTGCAATTGATAAATTAGGCAAAGGAAAATTTCCGCTTTCTAAAAAAATACTTGAAAAACTTGAACCATTGTGTGAACAACCGTTCTTAGATCAAGAGGCTGCTAAAAATGCATTTATTGAGATCATGGGGAAGAAAGCCAATCTCGTGAATCGTGTGTTAGAATATCTTCAGGAACAGACTCTGAGTTCACAACAATTTGCCACTCAAGCCTGGTTTGATGTTGCCAACAGTTTAGGGCTGGATGTTCAATTGGAAAAGCAGCTTGAAGCCCAAATCCATGATGAAAGTGCTTTAGCAGATCTATTAGCCCCTGAATGCGATAAGATTTTGCCTCAACTTTATCAACAGATCGATCTACAGATTAAATTACTCCAGAGTGACGCATGGATCGATGTGGAAATTGCGAATCGGGAAGATCATTTTCAAATTAAACAAATGATCCTTGAAAGAAAAATTACTGAAAAAGAGTGGAATCAACCAGACTTCATTCCTGAAGGGATTAAGCCTGCTTCCTGGAAAGAATTTTTAGAGTCTCACTCCCAGATCGAATTTCGATATCTGACAAACGAACGTAATCTACGAAAAAGCATTACTAATGATAAAAATCATATTACATTTTTAAAAGCTTATCGCAACCGCACCCGCCAGGAACTTTCTCAGCCTTTTCATACCGATTTTCGTGCTGGCGGACTTTTCAATCGAGAAATATCTAGAAAGTATGGCAAATCCTATGACAATTTATTCATGCGGATGTTAACCTGGGCGCCTTCTTCTCAGGAAGGAGTGTGGGAAGTGTATATTCCAGGCAGCACCATCAAAGGTGCATTTAGAAAACGAGCCTCTATGGTGTTGAAAACGCTCTGGGGTGAATCTCCCAAAACCACGGAAATATTAAATCGTCTTTTTGGTACTCAGGGAAAAAGAGCGTTGGTCTTCTTTTCTGATGCTTATCTTACTAATCCAAACGTCCCCCGAAATTCATGGTGTTCGATGGATGGCGTGAGAATGGATCCCAGTACAGGACAGCCTATCGAAGAGGCCAAAGCAGACTATTTATTCGCTTACGGTGATAATCTTTCATTTCAACTCCGTTTAGATCTGCAAGATATTTCCGAAAAAGACATGGAAGCACTATCCGTCCTGAGCCATTTAATTTTGGATTTTCATCGCGGCGACATCCCATTAGGGAGCGAAAAAACCAATGGCATGGGCTGGGTTCAGGCTGAGGTTACCGAAATTCAATGGATGACGGGAAAAAAGAACGGTATCAGCAAAAAGTTGTTTGGCGATCAACGTCTGGAACAGCGTGGCATCTGGTCTACATTCAAACTGCAAGGAGATGCGGCCTTAGCTGCTTTCAAAACTATGGCTCCAATCCGTTTTGATACCAATAAATTGCCTCGAACGCCTCCCAAGGTGAGTCAGGGTTTTGTTTCCCATCGATCTTTTGGCGGATATTGCGGCATCTTCTCTTTAGAAGGTGAAATTTTAACACCCATTAGTATACAAGAAAGTGGCGAGCCTTCGTTTAGAGTAATCATGGATAATGAGCACATTAACGGCTGGGACTTTTTTTCTATTGCACCTCCTGAATCTTCGTTGAGAGGCGCTGCAAAACTTTATGCCTTGCCGAGCAAAAGTAGTCGAGGAATGATTCGACATATTTATACCATTGCATCGGATTCCAAAGAAGCCAGTCCCGACATTAGTAAACTCAATCCAGTCGATAGTCTGTTTGGCTGGGTTGGTACTGGACCCAACCAGGCGATTACTGGACGACTTTCGTTTAAATTTGCAACTTTTGAGAAGCCAGCACTCTCATGGTTTAAGGTACCCTATCCTTATGGAACCTGGCAATTCATCGATGGAGAGTGGAAGAATGTTCAGAAAGCCCAGGCAAAAATCTTGCGAATTGGAACAGAATGGAGATATTTTCCACACGTGCCTTTAGCTCCCATCGTTGAAAAGTTAGACGATTTTAAACCTGATACTGTCCGCGCAAGCTATATGAGGGCGATATTAGTCGGGGCTCGTTGTCGTTTTTCGATCCGCTTTTGGAATCTGATGGAACAAGAACTACAACGGCTGATCTGGTGCCTAGTTTTAGAAGATGGCCTTGCTCACAAGATGGGCAAAGCTCGGTATCTTGGCTTTGGTAGTCTAAAACTGCATTTGCTTGAGGATAGCTATCTCATTAAATGGGAGAACAGATATTCAGATAAACCAGAGGAATCGTGGCGTTCACCAATAAAAGTTGAAGATTGGATCAACACGAAAGTTATTGCACACTATGACAAGCTTCGAGAGGCTTTGAATGCTAACCAAATTTGATTGGCTTCGTCGCTGTCAAAGTGGTGCTGAGTTGTTAGCAACACTAAATAAATTTTCCGAACATCCCGATATCGACCTGTCTCAAATAACACAAGGCGGACCTTTTTCTGCAATCGGCCGGCTTTGTCACCGATGCAGGGTTTACGCACCCGTTTTAGCACGGAAAAAGGATCATCGCTATTGTAAAATCTGTATCAGTATTCTGGTTAAGAAAAAAGAAGTCGCCCCTAAATCACGAAGGGCTATTGTGATTTGGGGGTATGTAAATCAAATACCTCAACATTTACGAAAAATTAAGCCTTCAAATTTTCTTTATGGAATTTACATCCATGACGAACAGCGTTTTCTTATCATGATGCAACGTCAGTTTATAAGGCAATGGCTTCAGGAACTGATTATTTATTCTGGCACAGGTTTAAAGGGGCTCATTCAAATATTTCCTTCGTTAGGAGAATACCGCAATCTGAATATGGGTGATTATCTCGCGTGGGCAATTCATCATGAGGCCAATCTTTCAATGGATCAACTGCGGATTCGATTTTTTTTATCACCGCAGCAGTTAATCAACCCGAAGAAACAAGAACGTGATGGATTGCTCACTTTTGATATATCGGAGTTCATTAGCATGCTCGAAATGGTCGAAGTCTTTCGGGCCAATCTCCGCCCTCATGAACAGAAAGAACTTTTCGAACTACTAAGTTTAGATGATCCAAAAGAAGAACAGTTTTATTGGGGACGTTTTCTGGGACAATTGTCGCAGGAAGCGAAAGATATGTTAAGCGCCTGGAAAATTAGACAGTGGAGTAAAAATCAAATTAAATTTTTTTATAAGCTGATTCAGTATGTTATCCTTCCTCAATCGTCTTAACCTCGTCCGTTACTTAATCGTGTGGCGGGTAAATCGTTCGTTAGCGTTCTTCCCCCGATATTTTTCAATCGACCTCTCGATGGTGATTGGTGCAATCATATCCAGTCGTTTACCAACTAAAGAGAAAAAAGCCTGGAAAAAAGGCCTTGATCCGTTGATGATTGATTACAAAAATAGTTCGTTAAAATTAACACCAGCGCCTGAAGTGGGCTGGCCTCTTAACTCGGTCTTATTTGTATATCCTGGAAAACGTACCTATGGCAGGGATGAGTTGATTTTTTGGGAACTGAAATTATTCGGAAAAGATGCTGATCATGGTCTGTTTTTAGAAGTGATCCTGCCAGCAATGGAAGAAGCAAGCTATACCTCAGATCCGCAATGGAACCGTAGAAATCGGATCTGGGGGCATTTTGATATTCAAAGTGTTTACGTCGCTCGAGGAAATCAGTGGGAACCATTAGTTTCTGATGGTCGTTTGGATTTACGTTACCGGGCTAATTCTATTCAATGGTTGGAGAGCTTGAGATTTAAACCAAAATCACTTCGAAAATTTAGGCAATTAAATTGGATGTCTCCATTCGACTTAACCAATATCGCTGATAAATTAAGTGAATTCGGTTTTGCGCCTAACGGTGAAGCCTCTAAATACACCAATGCTCCAACATTGCCTGTAATTTTAATCGCCTTAATTTCAAGAATAAACCAATTATTAAATCCTCGCCTAAGAGGTACAGGTAAAATCAGCGATTTCTTAACAAGTGATGATCGAGGAGTTTTTAAAGAAGCACTTCAAAAAACAAATCACATTCCAATTATTAAAAATAATATCAAATCAGCGCCTTCCACCTGGCCAGGTAACTGGATTGGCACGCAAAGATTTAAAATCATTCCGAGGGTAATTATACCTTACCTCGAATTAGCATCTATTCTCCACATAGGTAAGCAAACTCATTTTGGATGTGGGACATTTGTCATTGTGTAGTATTTTTGTTTCTTAATTTTATAAGATGCCATGAGTTTGAAAAGAAATATGACATTCGATCTGAATACTTTTATGATGCCTGAACAAATTGCTGGTTGGATGACGATGGCAATCCAGATTTTGCCGAATGGTCAGGAATTTATAAAAGTAAGATAGACCGAGAACGGCGTTATCGAGCTTTGTTTCTCAAAAACTCCCCATTTCTTAACAAAATTAAAAATGTTTGAGATTTTAGTACTTATCCCCCTGCCATTATTTCTAATGTTACCCTTATTACCTATTATATTACACCTATTACTCCTATTACCTAAATCACCCTTATATCCTTTATTACTCCATCAATCCCTATCACATTTTCTTCAACAATAATATCATCTCTACCTGAAAGTCTAACCGCTTCCTGAACGATCATCGTCAACCCACCACAGCAGGGGACTTCCATTCTGGGAATAATCACTTTTGGAATGGTCGGATTTCTTAAAATGGCTCCGATTTTTGAAGCATAATTCCGGGTATCATCAAGTTTGGGGCAGCCGACTATCACACTCCGACCACGTAGGTAACCCCGATGTACATCGGCCGACGCTAGCGGAGCACAGGTACTCATCACCACTAGTTCTTTATTGCTAAAAAACGGCGCCCCCGGCTGAACCAAATGAATTTGAACTGGCCACTGGGCTAATTCCGACTGCATGATTGGACCATCAACCGGTACCGAAACCGTTTGTTCATAGGTTGTTCTTTTAATCTCTCGACTTCTTGCTCCTGGACACCCTAGATGTAAATGTTCCTCTAACTCCATGGCATGATGCCTTTTCTGTGCCTCCTCCATCCGCCAGACCGCCTCAATGCCTTGCGTATCTAACAAATACTCCTTCACAGCTTGCTTATCGAAATCCACAGCCTCTCGTTCTTCTATCATTAACGCTCCAGTGGGACAGGTTCCAATGCAATCCCCAAATCCATCACAGAAATCCTCTTTCACCAATTTCGCTTTTCCATTAACTAATTGCAGAGCTCCTTCTGAACAGCCAGTAATACAATTGCCACAACCATTACAGAGTTCTTCATCGATGTTGATTATTTTTCGTTTCATTTTCTTTTCCTCTCTAAGCTTATTGTTAAGTCATATAAATGGATAATTAAATTGGACGAAAGGAAGATAATAAAAAGAGTTGTAATTAACATTGACTAAAGTCAAGAACAAAATAATTCACTTTATTACCAGGACTCGATATTTATGTTTCGATTTTCGTCCTTATAGGGATTTCTTTTATCTCGTAAAATTGTATTTGGAAAATGAAATGGAACGAATAAAAAATGAAACTCTGACCAAACTCTTTGTGGAATTCAATGATTCATTAGATAAATTAATATCCTTAGTGAAAGGTGCGAAAAAAAATTTTTTAAAAAACTATGCCTGCCAAAAATTTGAGAATTATATAAAAGCAGATTTAAAAAAACATTCAATGCATTGATTAAATAATATAGTAAATGTTCATATTTCAAATTAACGCATAAACAAAATAATAAGTCATCACCCCCGACGCGATCAACTTCAAAATCGTGCCAAATAAAGTCCCCATAAAAACACCCCAGCCTGCTTTTAGAGCTTCTCTCGATGATTTTCCGACCAACATTTCAACGGCAACAGCGCCAATAAATGCTCCTATGATCATTCCCAACGGGGGAAAATAAATGATGCCGATGATCATACCAAGAATCGAACCCCAGATACCCCATTTGGAAGAGCCGTATTTTTTGGCGCCTGCAGCGGGGATCACGTAATCCATTGCGGTAACGACAATGGTTAACATCGCCATAATAATGATAAGTTTCAATGTTAAAGGCTCAGCAAATCCCTGAACTATCGCCAGGATTAAAAGTGCGACAAAGCTCAATGGCGGTCCTGGCAAAGCAGGAACAATACAACCTATCAATCCAAGAATAATTAAGATGGAACCGATGATACTAACAATTATTGTAAGCATTCAATCTCTCCCTGAAAAATTTTTATGTGGTTTCAAATCGGACAAAAATATACCAAAACGTCAATAAAAAAGCAATTTAAAATTGTATAATTGACCTTCCTTTCTCAAGAAAAATGAACTGATAGATAAAACTTTTTTTCAATCTATCCAGTCATAAAATTTAGTTGGCGATCATAATAACAGATAAAAAAAATAATTAAATTATCTCTTAAACTAATAGCTGGAGGTAAATTACTATGAGAAGAAACCTAATCATTATTGGTGCAGCATTCGTATTTATGCTAACCATTGCTTTTATCAGCGACTCTAATGTTGTCAAATCGGCCGAAAAGAAGGTCGAAAAAAAAGGCTATTTAGGGGTCAGCGTTGAACCTTTAACTCGCCATCTAAAGCGAGAACTAAAAGCAGATTATGGCATTGTCATCACCAGTATCGAAGAAGATAGCCCAGCGGATAAAGACGGGCTGATGGAGGATGATGTGATTCAGAAAGTTAACGATGTCAAAATCCGTCGTCCCAGTACACTGACTCGAGTTATTCGAAAAATAAAACCAGGTGAAAAAGCCAATATTGGCATCATACGAGATGGGAAGGAAAAAACTATTACCGTCACAGTTGATAAATTGAAAAGTAGTCGAAGTTATGCATTTTATGTCGCTCCGAACATAAATATGTTTAGATGGTGTGGCGGAGGAGCTTATTTAGGTGTCAAGTTGCATGAACTTAATAAGGATTTGGCACCATATTTCGGTGTAAAAGAAGATGAAGGTGTATTGATTTTAGAAGTTGAAGATGATAGCCCTGCAAAAGACGCTGGTTTAAAATCAGGTGATGTAGTAATTAGATTAGATGGTGAATCGGTTTCCAATCCAGAGGATGTGCAGGAAATTATATCCGATTTGGAAGAAGATGATGTGGTAAAAATTGAGGTAATTAGAAACAATAAAAAGATGATATTGGAAACCAAGCTTGCAGAACGAGAGGGCTATCAAAATTTCATTTTCTCTCCAGATAAACGGATAAAAGAATTAGAATTTAAATCAAAAGGAGAAAGGTTTATTGATCGTTTAATTCCTGAAATTAACAGGTATAAGCGACGGCCGCAAATCAAAATAGAGAAAAAGAAATCGATACCAATTGATATGATTTGAGCCCTCCATCCAATAGATGGGCTTCCCGCAGGCGGTCATTATTAAGGGGGTGAGAATAAATTGTTATGGAAAAAATGTGAATTCGTCTATATTCAATCCTTCTTATAGGATTCATTCTGATTACTGGTTGCAATATAAAAGAAAAGCCTATTGCTCCGGATGAGATAAAAAAGAGTGAAGATAAACGTTCTCTCCAGACGACTGGCTTAACTGCTGAGAGCTTTACACAAATTCAAATCTACGGTGTCTGGCATGCTGGTAACGATTATTGTACTTGGGGAACGGTACGGGACATCGCAGAGTTTGACTACAATAACCACTGGCTTATCGATCGGGGTGATGAGGTTCCGTCTGTGAACCTGGTTATCCTCAGTTTCGTCAATCCGCTGAAGCTGTTAAATAAGACAAACGATACCCAGACCGTAAATGGAGTACCGATTGGTATGACACCCGAGATCGTAAACTATTTCAAGAGCAGAAATATCCGTGTTATGTTCTCGATTGGTGGAATCACGTATGTCGATGATTGGAACACAGCTCTGGCAACCAATCCAACGCAGTTTGGATTAAACGCTGCTGAGGTCGCTCAACAATATGGGGTTGGGATTGAAATCGACTACGAGGAAGCCCGAAATCCCAATCTCAACGGGTTGCAGGCGTTTATCGATGCCTATCGCTCGCAATTGCCGTATGATGCAACAGGAAACAATCACGCCGCCCGTTTGACCATCGACCTGGCAGCAGGGGATCGTTGGTTGATTGATATATGCCGCAAGGCCACGGCTGATTGGCTCACCACCATGGACCCTGTACTTGATTACGCCAATGCTATGGTACCCGCGAGACAGCCTCGCACTGCCCAGGATGCGATCGACAATTGGCAGGAGCTTGTCGATGGCAAACCGCAGTATGATCCTCCAATACCACCATTGGCACCATGCAAGTTCACAGGAAGTCTTTACATTACCGGTCGTAAGCCTATCCCTGAATGCACGGACTTCTTCAATTCGCTCCAATATGAAACAGGAGAATATGTTCAGACCGTGCTGCCCAATAGTGCAGGAACCACGCCTGGCATACAAATGGGCATAATTTAAACTTTTTGAGAAAGGAAATCCGTCTATATAATTTGAGAAATAAGATTAATAAAAACAGTTCTGTGGATGTTCATTTCTGTTGGAGAGAAATGGTTTAAAAAATGTTTAATTTATGACCGTTCAAAGTATAATAACTGTTTATCCAAATAAAGCTGCTGAAATCGTTAAAATATTTATATATTTCTTTGGTTGCCCGAAGAAAATTATCGATTATTTTAAAAGGATAATAAAATGACCGTCCATAGAATAATCATAGCACGTTCTAGCACAGTTCGTCATGATGTCACTTGTAAATCTCAAGTAGAAGAGATTAAAGCCGAGGTTTTAAAACGAGGTGAAATTATTGTAAAAGAACTTGAATTCCCCCGAGTTCGTCACCGCGATTTTCTTGAAGATCCTGATTTCAAAGATATTCTTACCAAAGTGAAACAAAAGAACCGAAAATGGTCGAAAATCTGGTTCTATGATACCAGCAGGTTATCCCGCAACCGCATGAACGCCCAGACCACCAAAGCATTTTTTAAGCGACACGGTATTGAAATCTCATTTCTTAAAATTCCAAAAATAGGCGATGAAGCCCTTGATAATGTGGTTGAAGGCATCCTGGAAACATTCGATCAGCTTCTGTCTGATTTTTCCCGTGCTGGTTCCATCCGAGGTCAAAAACAGAATATCAGATCAGGCTATCGGGCTGGCGGCAGAGCACCCTATGGTTATCAGCTCAATAAACGAATAGTTGCATCGCCAAAGTCAAGAAAATATTTGTTAACTGGTTTATTACGTTGTGGTGTCTGTAATGGCCCTATGGTTGGAGATAGTGGATATTATTCTTGTATCCATAAAAGAAATCATCATTCTGAATGTACCAATAGCAAAATGTCTTCAGAGTATTTAGATAAACAAACGATTAAGTTTGTTAAGGAAACATTGTTATCCAGAATCCACTTTGAAAAAGTTATTGAAGCCACCAAAAAAGCCTACCAGGAGGAAATTCGCAAGACAAATAAAGATTGTTCAAGACTTCAGAATCGATTAATTGAAATTGACGAATGTATTAATCGGAATATGTCATTATTTGAACGCGGGAATATTTCACCAGAAATTATTGAGGGAAGAATCAGCATATTAGAAAAAGAAAGAGCGGATATTAATAAGACCTTAGAAGGAAACCATCAAGTTCTCACCGCTATTCAATACGCTGAATCTGAACTCAACAGTCGTACCATCAAATCCTATGTTAATCGTTTTGAAGAGTTATTAAATGAAACCAATGTCGAGTTAATACGCAACTTCATTCACACCTTCATTGCCAAAATAGAGCTTTTCGGTCGAGAAGGTAGAAAAAGAAAAGGCCGAAGACTCAACATCCACGGCCAAATTCCATCATTAACAGGGATATATTACGCGTCCCCAGGGGGAATCGAACCCCCGTTGCAGGATCGAAAATCCTGGGTCCTAGGCCACTAGACGATGGGGACAATATCTTGGTGAGTTGTGAGTAGTGATTGGTGAGTGGCAGATGATTAATTACTAATCCAAAAATCTCGCTAATTTACCATTAACAATTCACCACTGACCATTCATAACTAACTAGACGAGGGAGAGCGACGGGAGTTGAACCCGCGGCCTCCAGGGCCACAACCTGGTGCTCTAACCAACTGAGCTACGCCCTCCAAATAGATAGTATAAATATAAAATAAATTTTAGAAAAATGCAAGAAAAAAAATCGGGTAATTAAATTAAAAATATTCAATTTTAAACAGGAACAAATATTATATTATAACGTATTAGGAAAAATTTATAACCGGGACAGGATGGTAGCTAAAAAAAAATTAACTAAATAAATCTTGATTTTAGCAATCATATTTAGTAAATTTATTCCGCTCGGATCAAAAAACCACACACACTTATTCTTTAAAATATCTCACGATGTGACTTTTTTTGATCCCTTTGGTTACTTAAAAATGTTAAAATCTTAATTCCATATTTTGAATTGAAACTCAAATATTGGTCTGAAAACCTAACTTCCTTTAGGCTTCAGCAGGGGAAATACATGAAGGATGAATCAAAAAAATTATTAGAAAGATTGTGTAACAGTTTTGGACCCTCTGGTTTTGAGCGAGAACCCATTAAGCTGACACGGGATTATATCGAACCCTATTGCGATGAAATTCATTTTGATAAATTAGGATCACTTTTATTTACTAAGAAAGGAAGTTCTGACAAACCAGTTATTTTATTGCCGGGTCACATTGATGAAATCGGTTTTGTCATCTCTGGTATCAATGACAAGGGATTTTTAACCTTTAACACGGTTGGGGGATGGTTTGATCAGGTGTTGTTGGGGCAGCGTGTGTTGGTGCGCACAAAAGCGGGTGAAATTCAGGGAGTCCTTGCGGCAAAACCACCCCATCTATTACATCCTGATGAGCGAAGTAAAATCATTGAAAAAAGCCAAATGTTTATTGACATTGGGTGCTCCAATAAAAAAGAAGCTGAAGCTATGGGAATTCGCATCGGCGATCCTGTCGTTCCATTTTCAACGTTCTCGACATTTCAGAAAACTGCTTTTGAAATTAAAAATGGAAAAGAGGAAGCGAAGGGAACCGTTGAATTGGCAATGGGAAAAGCATTTGATGATCGAGTGGGAGTTTTTATCGCAACTGAGGTCATAAGACGGCTTAACGAAGACCAAATCGATCACCCCAATACAGTTATTGGTGCTGCTACAATTCAGGAAGAGGTAGGAGCCAGAGGCGCAAGGACTACTGCATGGCTGGCGGAGCCAGATGTCTGTATTACATTAGAGGTCGATGTTGCGGGAGACGTCCCAGGGGTTGAACCGCAACAGGCACAGGCAGTGTTGGGAAAAGGCCCCGCCATTTTAATGTATGATGCATCAATGATCCCCAATCAACCGTTGAAAGAATTTGTGATTGAAATTGCAGAAAAGCATAACATTCCCTATCAACTATCATCGATCGCACGAGGTGGAACAGATGCTGGTGCCATTCATGTGACACGAATAGGATGTCCAAGTATTGTATTTGGTGTCCCGACGAGACACATTCACTCACATGTAGGTTTGGTATGTTTGGATGATATTGATAGTTGTATTTTACTGGTACTGGAAACCATTAAACAATTAGATAAGCCAACAGTTAAAGGCTTTACAACTATTTAATATATGACTCAAGTTGTTTTATTAGGAATTTACCTTGTTAAAATGTGAAAATAAAGGTCAGAATATCAATACACTTTTGCTTTCATAAAAGCAGGAGGAAAAATGCAAATCGAAAGTCAAAAAATAAATAATATTGCCATAATTACTTTTGAAGGAAAAATGTTGGGCAAACCAGCCGATTCCAAAGTATTTGAAGCTCAATTAAAGGATTTAATCAAAAGAGGAAGCACTCGAATCATACTTGATCTCCAAAATGTGCAGAGAATTAATAGTACTGGTTTAGCCATATTAATTACTGCAACAACGCTATGTTCACAGTGTGGAAAAGATAAAGTTTCGTTGGTTGGTGTCAATGATTTCATCCAGGGTGCATTAACATTAACCCGATTAAACCAATTTTTTGAATATTATAAGAGTCTTGAAGATGCAAAAGCTTGACCTTTAAACATCAAGAGCTGAATTTTATCTTAGTTAGGATTTTTATATGATTATTTGAAATTTATTACATTTTGGTAAATTTTTTTAAGTTTCCATATTTTTAACTTAGATGGTATTTTTAAAGTTGCCACTTAAACACGGAATTAGAGATAGTAGATGTTATCAAACCCTAAAGATTTTTATCGGAAATTAGATGCTTTTCTGTCTGAAATATATCAGGTTGGATCTGAAAATGTGCTGTCTACTGTGCTCAGGGAACTGGTCAATTTTTTAGGAAAAGACCTTAATATTCAAAATGGCAGGCTTTATGAACTCGATGTAGAAAACTTCGTCCTACTCAACTGCATAAATTTGGATGAATCATGTAATATAAGTAAAACTTTACCACTCGATGACGAAGCAGTGCAATTGGTTTTAAAACACGGTTGTTACATCTACAATGATCCTCACTTAAGTTTAAACATACGAACTGAAATTGAAACTACGCTTTTAACTCCTGCAGCATTTTCCATACAAAAAGAAGATCAAATATGGCTGTTTGTTTTTGAGTTACAGCCCGGCTGGGAAAGAGAAGAAATTGATTTTTCTTTAAACACCATTCGGAAAGTATTGACGGCTCGAATTTCAAGCGAAACGTTCCGAAATTATTTACATCAAGCCGAACTCATCCAGCGGAGTCTATTGCCTAAGAAAGCACCACAAATAAAAGAATTTGATATTGCTGGAAAATCCATTTCTACCGATATTGTCGGTGGTGATCTTTACGACTATATAGAGTTCGATGCAGAGACCTTTGGAGTTGCTGTCGGTGATGCAAGCGGTCATGGATTACCAGCGGCTCTGTTGGTTCGTGACGTGGTCACTGGCTTGCGGATGGGATTGGAAAAGGAGATGAAATTGACACGAGCCCTAGAAAAATTAAACCGCGTGATTCATCGAAGCACGCTATCAACCTCTTTTATCTCACTTTTTTACGGTGAGATTGAAACAAATGGTAATTTAGTATATTCAAATGCAGGACACCCAGCACCACTGTTAGTTTCAGGCGATAATATTCAAATGCTCGATCGGGGTGGTTTTGTCCTTGGACCAATGCCAGAAGTCAAATTGAAACGGGGTTTTGCCTTCTTAAACCCGGGTAGCGTTTTGGTGTTATACAGCGATGGCTTAATCGAACGCCAAAATCGATATGGTGTGCCTTTTGAAATTGAACGATTGAACAAAATTATTTTAGAGTATCAACTATTATCAGCAGAGGAATTAATGAATATTATTATTGATTCGGCCTATAACTTTGGCAATAAGAGTAAATGGAAAGATGATGTGACGGTTGTGGTGATAAAGAGATTGCAGTAATTGTAATTCTCTGTATCGGAATTTCAAAATTATCGCAGTACAAAAAAATAAATCACAGATTTCACCGATTACACAGATTTTTATCTGTGAAATCTG
>JABAOC010013949.1_pt4 | contig 21928 bp, 21 predicted proteins | sample 7062161 | NCBI WGS metagenome assembly JABAOC01 (sample SAMN14538625, study PRJNA623070) | marine sediment metagenome | biome: marine biome [ENVO:00000428]; feature: marine pelagic biome [ENVO:01000023]; material: deep marine sediment [ENVO:00002113] | place: India: Gulf of Khambhat ... | reverse complement strand
GTCCGATAGGAACCGACGGGATTGTAGTCATGGGGGATATAAGGCGGATTAAGGGGGAAGGGATACCTCATATTGAGGTATATCGGCCGGCCGTAGCCGTGCATCTGCCAGTTGGAGGGAACCGGAATCTCGTCCCATTTGCTCACGTCGTAGCTTGGTTTATAGAAATCAACCGGGCGATCCTCGGGCTTGCCGACCCAGTTGAATTTCCATTTGCCGTTGAGTGACTGGTAGAACGTCGAGGCTTTACGCTCGCATCTAAGGGCCGACTTGATGTTCGGGTAGGGCACTAACGTGCAATGTCCCGGCTCTTTGTTTCGGCCGACTACTTGCGGATTCTCCCAGTCTGGCACTTCTATAGAAGTATTGCCGGATACCGGCTTAGGTTGTCCAAACGTTGCAGGCAGCAAGACAACCAATACGGCAACAGCACCGAGCATTTGGAATAATCCACACGTTGAACTTCGCATTTTTTTCTCCTTCAATTGTTTCTGCGTTCTTATAGAAAAATGTATCGAGAGTTTCTCTTGTTTTTACGCTCTCATATACAAGCCGCCGTTGACGGCGATATATTCACCGGTAATAAAGCTGGCCGCATCGCTTGCCAAGAACAGGATCGCTTTTGCGACATCTTCAGCGGTGCCGTTTCTGCCTAAGGGTGTTTGCCCGGCAACTTCTTTTCTTCGCTGAGCGGTGCTGAACTGCTCATGGAAGCGTGTCTCAATGAAACCGGGCAGGACGCTATTGACTCGAATACCGTATTTGGCGAATTCTTTCGCCATGCCTATGGTTTCGGTAGCAACGGCGGCTTTTGCACCGCAGTACATACCGGAACCTGCGGCGCCGCCGGTGTGGCCGCCGACCGAACCGATATTGACAATGTTTCCTTTGCTTTTTTTCAGATACGGCAGGGCGGCCCTGGTTACCAGGAAGATACTGCGAACGTTGGTGGCATATATATCTTCGTGATAATCTAACGTGGCTTTTTCGAATGATTGCCTGTCGATTAGTGAGCCGGCGTTATTTATAAGGATATCGATGCCGCCGGCTTTGTCGGTGAACTGCTTGACCATCTGTTTGACTTGCTTTTCGTCACGGACGTCCGCGCGAAGCAGGATGCCATTGCTGTTTTTCTTAACCTGCTTAAGGATTTTCTTCGCCCCCTCCGGCGTGCTGAAGTAATGAACGCCGATATAACAACCCTGCTCGCTGAATAGAACGGCTGCCGCCGAGCCGATTCCGCTACTGGCGCCCGTTACCAAAACCCTCCTGCCCTTGAGGTCTTCGCAGATCATTTCGGGATTCCCTCTGCGTTTTGTCGTTAAATCAAAATCGGAACCTTGGTAAAACCGCTTATTGTGTATTCTGTTTATTGGTGAAAAGTCAGGTATGATTCAGATACTTTGCCCTTTCAAAGGAACTCGTCGATTGCTTCGGTGAGGTCCTTTTTGCTGGTCAAACCCACCCATTTTTTCTGAACCTGTCCATCCTTAAACAGGATAATCGTCGGTATCGCACTTATACCGAACTCCATGGCACTATCTCGAGCTTCATCAGTATCGAGCTTGCAGATTTTAGCCTTATCCGTGTATTCTTCGGCAATTTCCTGGATGATAGGAGCTATCATCTTGCAGGGTCCGCACCAGGGAGCCCAGAAATCAACGAGTACCGGCACATCAGAATTGTGAACCGTCTTATCAAAAGTAGCATCGGTCAGCTCAGTTACACTACCAGCCATTATTTTATCCTTTCTACCAAAATTTCGCGGCAAATTACTGCCCGTCCATTTATACCGGATTATCCGGCCGTTATAATAACCGCTTTAATCGATCTCGTCAACCAGGAAGCTGAAAACCGAGAGATTGTCGTGTTAATTTCCGGATTTTTTTGATTTTACCATCCGCCCGGTTGAAGTACATCACTGACCGGTTCGTTCCACCAGTTCGGGTCCCGGAAATACTGCTTGAGCATCATGGCGGCGACCACGCCGTCGCCGACAGCCGTGGCAAGCTGCATGGCCGCTCCGATTCTGCAATCGCCCGCCACAAACACGCCTGGTACGTTAGTGCGAAGATACGCGCAGTCGCACTTGATAAACTCTTTTTCGGTCAACTCCACGAAACCTTTCAGAAATCCGGTATTCGGTTCCATGCCGACAAATACGAACACGCCGTCGCAGGCATAATCTTCTTCTTCATTGCTCTTGACGTTTTTGAGTTTGACTGACTGGACTTTGCCCTCGCCTCCGATGGCGGTGGCGATGGTGCTGTACTTGATGATCAGATTCGAGTTCGGTTCGTTGGCTTTTTCCAGCAGCTCTTCGACGAGAATCCTTGCTGCACGGAATTCGTCCCTGCGGTGTATCATCGTGACCTTCTCGGCGAATTTGGTCAGGTGCAGCGTTTCTTCCACCGCTGTATTGCCTCCCCCGACGGCGACAACGTGCTTTCCCCTGAAAAATGGAGCATCGCAGGTCCCGCAATAGCTGACGCCCGAGCCGCGAAACTCGTCTTCGCCGGGGACGCCGAGTTTGCGGTAGTCACTGCCCGGGGCTAAAATGACGGTCCTGGCGACGTATTTATCCTTGTCGCAAGAGACGGCTATTTTGCCGTCTTCGAGTTTTTCCAGGCCGGTTACCTCGCCGCCGGTCTTTATCTCGGCGCCGAACGTCTCGGCCTGCTTCTGCATCTGTTCGATCAGGCCCGGCCCGTCGATGCGCTCGATGCCGGGATAGTTTTCTATTCGGTCGGTATTATTGATTTGTCCGCCAGGCATGAATTTCTCAAGAACCAGGGTCTTGAGCCTGTCGCGGGAAGTATAAAGAGCCGCCGCCAGCCCTGCCGGCCCGGCGCCAACTATAATGCAATCGTAATTTTCCGACATAACAATTATCCTTTGTTAATCATGTTTTGATGAGATCTCCATGGACTTATCTAATTTAAGTAAAAATCTATTTCTTTCCATATACTCTTTATTCTTGGCTGATTTGTAGCAGAGATTATCGCAAGGCTTTCATGAATTGTCAGCGTGGCGATCTTTAAGCCTTTCAAGAACGAATTCTTTGACCTTTCGAGCTATCTCGAAGGCCTCTTTAGCATCTTTTGTTGTAGGCTCCAGCCATACATCCGGATAACGAATTTCCTCGGCGTAATCGGTAAGATTATCCGCACTCTGCAACTCATCTCTAAAAGAAGAATCGACGGTCGCACAGGACTCCAATAGCTCCATTATCTTATGAGTCCTGGTGAAGTAAATCTGATGGTGTATCAAAAAGGCTTTCAGATATTTCTCTACTGCTTGCTGGCAGTGGAAACATATTGTTTGTGTAACCGGATCTTCAAAGGATAATTCCCTTTCAACGGTCAGTAGGTCACCTTCCGCTTTCTTAATCCATTTGCTGACCAAATCTTTGATAGTATCATCCCGATTCATAAATAACCTTACCAAATTTATTTGCGGGGTAAATTATGGTGCCGATAATGTCTTTATAAGTCTGGAATTCTTCAGGAGTTTTTACAATTACATCTACCGGAATTTTCAAATCAGAGAGAATTTTTCTGACTTTTCGGTTCTGCAGGCGTGAGGGAATGTCACTGTCTTTAATAATCAATAAATCCAAATCACTTTCCTCTGTGGGTATTCCGTTGGCATACGAGCCGAAAAGAATTATCTTTTGTGGCTTGAAGTGCCCTACAATCCTCTTGGTAATTTCACCTATCTGCTCTTGAGTTATCATTATTGTCATTTTATCTGATTAGGCTGTCTTTTCAATTACATTTGTTCTTCCCGGTCGGCTTGTATCTGGTTAAGCTGCATTCCGAAGCGGTCGAGTTTTTTCTGACCCTCATCGTATTGGCTGTAGGCGTTTCGCAGATGTTTGCCGAGGATGTCCCAAGTTCCGCCGAAGTCGGCGAAAGAGGAATTGAGCTTCTTTAAGTTCTGCCGGATTTCGGCGGCCTGCTTTTCGATCTGCAGGCCGTGCAGGCCCATCGCCACCGTCATCAGATACGCGTACAAAAGGTTTGGTGATACCGGAATCACTTTTTTATCAAAGCAGTATTGCAATATATCCTGCGTCTCGCCGGCATACTGGATGATTGTCTCGTAATATATATTCTCGGCGGGGATGTACATAATTGCAAAATCCAGCGTCCCCTCGGCGGGCCTGATGTAATCGCCGGCAATCTTGTCGATATGATTAGTGACGTGCTTGATGAATTGTCTGCGAAGCCTTGTTTTTTCCGCTTCGGTTTCGGCCTTTACGACTTCTTCGAAACCAGGAAGCGGAAACTTGGCATCAACGGACACCGAGAAACCGGGCATTTGTATCAGGGCATCAACGGTCTTACCGTCTTTAAATCCATGCTGGAGTTTATAGCTGTTTTTTGGAAGGATTTGAGAGAGAAGATTTTCGAGCGACCATTCGCCCATCTGGCCCCGAAGTTTGGGCGAGCTTAGAATGTTCTGAAGCCGCCTGATTTCAGTTCCCATTTGCATCATCTGTTTATTTGTGCCCTGCAGTTCACCGATCTGGCTGTGCAGCTCGCTGAGCGTCTTCTGGCTCGATTGCAGGCTCTGGGTTAGCGTGTTCTGACCTGCCTGTAGAGATTTGTTCAGGTTTTCTGTGGTTTTGTCCTGGGCGGTTTTCAATGCCTCCAATTGTTGTTGCAACAGGCCAATTGAGGCCTGCTGGCCTGCCATTTTCTCGGCGTTGGCAGAATGGGAGACAATCAGCCAGACCAAAAGCCCCAGCACGACCAGAACCAGAACAACGATTATGACAGTTAAAATCAGCTCCATCTTTTTTATCCTCAGTAAATCGCTTTGATTATAGAATGTAATGGGTTGTTCGTCAAAGACCAAAGACAATTACTGAGATGTGTAGTGTAGAAAAATATTGCCATATCGGTCGAACCTTTGTATTGTCCCTTCGACAGGTTTTGCAGCGAAATGATTGGAAGCGGCAATAATTAGGTTGTTTAAAATGAAGGAAATAGAATCGGTCATATTCGATTGGGGAGGGGTACTGATAGACGATCCGAGGCCGGGGCTTTTACGGTACTGCTGTGAAGCTTTCGGCGTACCGCTCGAGGATTACACGCCGGTACATGATTTGTTTCTGGATGATTTCCACAAGGGTAAGATTAGCGAAACGAGATTCTGGAAGCAAATATCCGGTAAGTTCGGTAAGCCGATGACGCCAGCGCGGTGGTGCGAAGCCTTCCATTCGGCTTATGTGCCGAAGCAGGAGATGTTCCACTTGGTTTCTTTCTTACACGATGACGGTTATAAAACAGCGCTACTATCCAATACGGAACTGCCGGCGGTAGAATTTTTTTACGAGCAGTGCTATGATATGTTCGACGTGCTCGTTTTTTCATGTGTCGAGGGAATCATGAAACCTGAGCGAAGAATTTATGAGATTACACTGGAGAAGCTCGGTTCGAAGGCCGAACAAACGGTCTTCATCGATGACAGGCAGGATTACATACAGGGAGCCGAAGACGTTGGATTAAATACAATACTTTTTAACAGCGTCGACCAGGTGAAAGATGAGCTGGTCGGGCTCGGAGTGGAGTGAATTAACTGCGGAGGATTTAATAATGCAGTTTTCAAAAGCCTTAAAAAAAGATGGCATCATTTTGCTCGATGGAGCTATCGGTACGGAATTGGACAAGCGCGGCTTGATGGGCCGGGCAAGCAATAATATCGATGCTCCGAAAGCTGTGCTGGATATCCAGCGAGAATATGCCGCCTGCGGATGTGATGCCCTGACGACAAACACCCTGACGATGAACCGTATATATATCGAGACGCATAATCTTGGCATTTCCGTACGAGATGTGAACAAGGCTGGCGTTGAACTGGCGCGACAGGCCGCGGGCAAAGAACGATATGTGCTTGGCAACCTCAGCTCGACAGGTCAACTGCTTGAACCTTACGGTACCTACAAGGACTCGCAATTCTACGATGCGTTCAAAGAACAGGCCGGCATCCTGGCGGAATCGGGAGTTGACGGATTTATCATCGAGACGATGTTTGATTTGCGCGAGGCACTATGTTCCCTTCGCGCGTGTAAGGAAAACTTGTCGTTACCTGTTATTGTTTCAATTGCATTTTCGACCGAGGAAAAAGGCGGAAGGACAATGATGGGTGACTCGGCAGAGCAGTGCGCAAAGAATCTGACGGATGCTGGTGCAGATGTCATCGGTGCCAATTGTGGCGGGCTTGACCCGGCTCAGATGGCGGTTGTTGTCTCTTACCTTAAGTCGGCAACGAAATTGCCGGTTCTGGCACAGCCTAATGCGGGCAGGCCCAAATTAATTGGTGACAAGACGGTCTTTGATATGGCTCCGGCAACTTTTGTTACAGGGATTGCCGAATGCATCCGTGCCGGTGCGAGGCTTGTAGGTGGATGTTGTGGAACATCGCCCGAACACATTCAGGCTGTTGCCAACATGCTGGAGCAGAAATAGAACCTTTTTCAGATCCACCAATAAAACAATGGCGAACTATCATCTGGTCATCCTGAAAAAAGCTTATCTGGATATGATTCTGGAAGGTAAAAAGCGAATCGAATTGCGTCTTTATAAAACAAAACATCCTGTTTTAGGACGGGTTTTTGCCGGCGACAAGTTATTTTTGAAAGTCAGCTCCGGGCCTGTCTGTGCAATAGCGACTGTTGAGAAGGTTAAAACTTTCGGGAATTTGACGCCGGGTAAGATTCTGGACCTGAAGCAGCGATACTACCACGATATCGGTGGCGGCGACGGGTACTGGCAGAGCAAGATGGAATGCAAATATTGCCTCCTTGTTTGGCTCAAGGACATAAAGGCTATCGAGCCTGTTCGAGTCCGCAAGAAAGACTGGCGGGCGTGGGTGGTTCTTACTGAGAAAGAAAATTTTGGTTTGCTGAAAAACACCTCTATAACAAAGCTCAATGAATGATCGCTGGTTGTTTTTTGTGATATTTTCTCGAAATCTGCAATAAATCCCTTGCTCGAATTCGTCTATAATCCCAAACAGGCAGAATCCATACATTAGAGCATAAATGAAGTCTAATTTCTAAAGGAGCACAAGATGGTAAAAAAGATTATGCTGGTTATTCTGGCGGCGGCGTTATTGTTGGCGGTTGTAGAGAGTTTGACGGCCCAGCCGCCCGGAGGAAGAGGTTTTGGAGGCAGGCGAGGAGGGGGTTTTTCTAATTTTCAGGGAAACGAACCTTTGCCAGCCAATGAACAGGAGAAAAAGATTTTGAGTATCCTTGAGGATATGGACCGGAACCAGAGCAGAGGGATGATGAACGTGCCGCAGGAGGACGGCAGGATTCTGCGATTGCTCACCGAGGCTGTCGGGGCCAAGCACGTTGTGGAGATCGGCACTTCCAACGGGTACTCCGGCATCTGGTTCTGCCTCGCCCTGCGGACTACGGGCGGAAAGCTGACCACTCACGATATCGATGAAGGCAGGGCTTCGTTGGCCCGTGAGAACTTTAAACGGGCCGGCGTCGATAATATGGTTACACTTGTCATGGGGGACGCCCACGAAACGGTCACGAGAATCAAAGAGCCCATCGACGTTCTGTTTCTTGATGCGGATAAAGAAGGCTACACGGACTATCTTGAGAAACTGTTGCCCTTAGTACGGCCGGGCGGACTTATCTTCGCTCACAATGTTGGCAGTACAGGGCCGGATTTCATCAAGGCCATTACTGCTGATCCCAACCTGGAGACAGTTTTTCAGGGCCGTGGCCAGGGGCTAAGCGTGACACTCAAGAAACGCCAGGGCAAATAATCGGATTGTGGTTCTTGATAGTAGGTGGTGTTAATATAGCTCTGGGAACGTTTTCTTGATATTTTTGTGGAAATTTCAGACGAATCACAATAAAGTTCGCTCTTGGAATTGTTTATGTCAGGTATGGTAGGATTATAAATAATCGCGACTTAGAAGGGAGCGGCAAATGTCATATAAGACCATCTCGATGATTACGGCAGTGGTCATGTTAATGGTGGCTGGATGCCTGATCGCACAAAAGATGGAGAGCGGACCCGGCGGAGTGCGAATGCAAGAAAAGAGAATCCTCAACGTACTTGAGGAGATGCTTCGTGACCAGTACAGTGCAATGCTGAGCGTTCCGCCGGAGGACGGTAGAGTTCTGCGGTTGCTCACCGAAGCGACAGGTGCCAAGCATGTGGTAGAAGTCGGCACTTCCAACGGTTATGCGTCAATCTGGTTCTGCCTGGCCCTGCGAAATACAGGCGGAAAACTGACCACNNAAAATGCTCAAGGAGCCTATCGACATTGTTTTTATCGATGCGGACAAAGACGGCTATCTCGATTATCTCAACAAGCTGCTGCCGCTGGTGCGGCCGGGAGGGCTGATTCTGGCCCACAATACGACCGATGTTGGCTCGCAGATGCAGGATTATTTGGAAGCAATAACGACAAATCCGGAATTGGAAACCATCTTCCTGCATAAGCAAACTACAGGTATCGGTGTGACGCTTAAGAAACGACAGATAAAATAACCGAACTAATATGAATTTGAGGTGAGCTTTGAAAATGATTCCTTCGAATCGAAAAGACTTTTCACGCCGTGATTTTCTAAGTCTCGGTCTCTGTATTACGACCTGTGCCGCTGCGGCTGCCTCTTTGAACTCGTGCAATTCTTTGAAAACCGCAGAGACTGAAAAGCGTGCTGCCCGGACAAGTTTCGGATTTACTACCTACCAGTGGGGCAAAGATTGGGACGTGCCGACTTTGATTGCCAATTGCACCAAAGCTGAGGTATTCGGCGTTGAGCTTCGGACCAGCCAATCCTACGCTCACGGCGTCGAGCTGGATCTGGACGCCCGGCAACGCCGGGAAGTCATGAAACGTTTCGAAGGTAGTCCTGTTTGCCTTGTGGGTATTGCCAGCAGTGAACGGTATGATTCGCCCGACGAGGAAAAGCTCAAAGCCGCAATAGAAAATACCAAGGCTTATGTCAAGCTCAGCCGGGATGTCGGCGGCAGCGGCGTGCGGGTATTCCCGAACAGCTTCCATGATGGCATCCCGCGGGAAAAGACCATCGAGCAGATTGCCAATGCGCTGAATGTTGTTGGTGCTTTCGCCGCCGACTATGGGCAAGAAATTCGCCTGGAAGCACACGGCAGTGCGGGCGAGTTGACGACTATCAGGGCGATAATGGACCAGGTTGTTCAGCCGAGTGTCCGCGTGAAGCTCAATAGCGATATGAGGGACACAAAGGGTGAGGGTTTCGAGTATAAATTTAACCTTGTGAAGGATTTATTAGGCGAGACGCTACATTTGCATAATCTTAAAGATACGCAATTCCCATACCAGCTCCAAATGGACTTGTTGGTGAAAGTGGGCTGGAGCGGCTGGCAATTGCTGGAGGTCAGCGATAAGGTTAAGGACCGCGTCCAGGCACTCATTGAACAGCGCCAAATCTGGGATCGGATGCTGGCTATCTCTCTGAACGTATGAATAGAATTTACCGACTGACATTAGTGAAACGGAGGTGCCGAACTTGGACAAACAAGCTACCGACGCAGCGCCGGGGCAAGGGCTGCAACGAGGATTTGGTCTGTCAACCGCGACCTACGTAGTAATAGCCAGTATGGTGGGGACTGGAATTCTGGTTTCTCCCGGTTACATGATGGTTACGCTGAAGAATTACCCTGTCATATTTGGACTCTGGGCCCTTGGGGGACTACTTGCTTTGTGTGGTGCTCTTTGTGTAGCGGAGTTGGCAGCCGCTCTGCCCCGGGCAGGTGGTGAGTACGTTTACCTTCGCGAAGCATACGGGTCGATGCCTGCCTTTCTCTCCGGCTGGACTTCGTTTTTTGTAGGCTTTTCAGCGCCGTTGGCTGTTGCCGGCTATATTGCGGCATTATACCTGTTGACGCCGTTCGGATTGGCTGATGATAAGACCGGCCCCGTCATTAAAATTACAGCCGCAGCCATCATCCTTGTGATCACACTGCCCAATCTCATTGGTCACCGTCAGTCCGCCTGGACACAGAACCTAACAACGCTCCTCAAATTGGGTCTGTTTGTGGTTCTGGTAGTGTTGGCGTTTCTATTCGGTGAAGGGCGGCTGGCAAACATCGCTCAGGGACAGTCGATAGGGCAGACCAGTCTTGGGACCGCAGCTACACAGTTGTTCTACGTCTTGTTTGCCTACAGCGGTTGGAACGCCGCCAGCTATCTGGCTGGTGAGGTCAAAAAACCGGCCCAGATTCTCCCACGATCCCTGTTGCTTGGTGCTGGATTAGTGATAGTGTTGTACCTGGCTCTCAATCTTGTTTTCGCCTATGCGGTGCCTTTGGCCGATGTAGGATTTGACAATGCAGAGCAAGTCCCCCAGCTCGCAGTCCTAAATCTTTTTGGGCCCAAAGCTTCCAGCGTTTTCTCCGTCCTGCTTGGATTGACGTTCCTGGCTACAGTGAGCGCTTTTATTATTACCGGTCCGCGGATTTACTATGCTATGGCTAAGGACGGTCTATTCCCCTCAGTAGCGGCATATGTTAGTCCGAAGGGACGGATTCCCATCTATGCGATGCTCGCGCAGAGCCTATGCGCGATCCTTTTCCTGTTCAAGACGGACTTCCAGAACCTGTACAAGTATGCCTCAGTGGGATTATCGGTCTTTGCGATGCTCTTTATAGCTGCAGTATACGTCCTTCGATGGCGCAGACCTGAGATGGAACGACCTTTTCGCGTGCCCGGATACCCGTTTGTTCCGGCGATCTTCATGGTTGTGATCCTCTTTATGACTGTATTCGCATTCATGCAGTGGCCTAAACCTTCTATGTACAGCCTCGGCAGCATCCTTTTGGGGATCCCGGCCTATTATGTCTGGTTGTTGATCCGGTACGTCTGGTCGCTCGTCCGGTGGCGAGGATGATGAAGATAAAGTGTCCAGATCCGACTTCTAATTCGACAGGCCGACTCTCACGGAGAAAACATCTTCGGCTTGTCCGAAAAAAAGCAGCCTCAACTACCTGCAAGCAAGGTTTTAATTTTTTTAAGAATATTTTCCGAAAACTGAAATAAAATTTCGCTCTGATTTCGTCTTTATACTTAGAAAATAGTTCAGTAATATAAGAGCAGGGTCTATTGAGGGAGCGTTAGAAGTGAAAAAGAAAATCAATACCGATATTAAGGCGGCGATTATGTTGATCATTGCTGAAGATATCATCGCCTTGCGAAATATTATCAGAACTGTAGTAGAATCGATCTCGAAGTCAGTGGGTGTAAATGGAGGGTCGATATTGCCGGGTAGCAAGAAGAAAACATAATTCTGCAACAGGCGGAAAATGTTATAAATTGAGCTTAGGAAAATTTTACTTAGTAATAGCTCGTATTAAATGACCGATAATTAGTCTTGGTGCTGTTTGCACATAACAGCCCTCCTTAAAGAACTGGATGTGTGTCTATCCGATACACATCCAGTTTTAATTATTAAAACGAATGCTTCGATTGCCGGCTATTAAGTGGGATTATTGAGAGTTTTTTTATCGCCACTCGCTTGGGTAATTGATGGATCTGAATTGGATGTTAAACTTTTTGCATAGTGCATCCACGAGCACTTGTATCCTCTTTAGTTGGCAATCGGTTGGGTGTTTGGTCTTTCCATCGGCTATAATGCAAATCCGGATGGTCTTATTGCTGCCCGCAGAGGCAGCCGGCGATTGCATTTGCCATTTTTTAGTTGTCTGTATCTGGCCGTCGCTACCACCGAAGCCATTGTATAAACAGAAGTGACAGTCGATATCATCTGGATTTGCCATGCCACTGAGTGAGGCTAACTGCTCTATATTGCCGGTCTTAGTACCGCTGTAGTAAATTTCGATGCCATTCCAATCGTTAGTGGATTGGAAGGCATGGGAAGAAATAGCTTTTTTAACAGGATCAAGGCCGTAATAGGTCCACAGGGAAAAAGGGCCGGCGGATGGAGGATTATGGCCCAGAGCCATTAAAACAATTGCCCCGGTTGTCATTGAAGCCAACAGTGTTGCTAAAACTTTTGCTACTCTTGCCTGATTTGGCATAGCCTCGTCCTTGAGTTTTTCGGATTCGCAGTCTTTTGACAAAAGATCATCCCTGATTGCGAACAGTCCACAGGTGATTAAGACCTCATCCCACACGAGTGATAATTGCCTTGATATCTGCTTTTAAGCTTATTGCGATATAAGTGTGGGATAAAGACTTTGTCTAAGTTTTAGTATAATCCCTTATACAATACTCATCGGCACCTGCCAATAGATTTCTCCAAATTTTGCTGAAAATATTAAAAAGCTTGTAATAAAATGCCTAAATAATCAGACTTCTCTACTTTGTTAATCTTTACATTAGCTAAATCTTCATTCGGAGCTGATGTTTTTCGTTGAAAGACACTTGTTTTCGCTTTGTCAGCCTACCGTCGGATTGATAATTTTTCGTCTAAAGCAGATTGTGATTGGATTATGTTTTCTCCTTTATGAAATGTTCTTACTTAACAGTTTGCTTGTTATAAATATGTTGATTTAAGGGATTATAGTCCGTAATATGGTTTGATCAGATACAAGAAGAGAACCTGTTGTGAAGACGCTGGCTGAATCATAGATTTACGTCTTTTGAAAATTGTCAAGCATTATAGAAATAGGAAAAGATAAAATGACGTCTGAATCTCATTGTAACCAGGGGGGCTTTAACTCACTGTCTGATGAACAAATTAGCCAATTAATCGGTCAGGGATGTACTTGCGAAGACTGGTCGAAGGTTCAGGTGGCCGGAGGTTTCAAGGCAGAGACCGTAAAATCGACACATTTTTCCGGTAACGTAAGGCTGGGAGTGTTTGAAAAGCAGGTATCTTTCTTCGGTGGAGTTACCAGACCGGCGGGAATTAGTGAAGCAACAATTCATAACTGTACGATCGGCAATAACGTTTATATAAACCGGGTGAGAAACTATATCGCCAACTATGAAATTGAAGATGATGTGGTAATAGACAATGTTGAACTGCTTGCCACCGAAGGCGAAAGCAGCTTTGGTAATGGAGTAGAAGTTGCTGTAGTTAATGAAGCCGGAGGCAGGGAAATACCAATTTTTGACAATTTATCAGCTCATATGGCATATATAATGGCGTTTTACCGTCACAAACCAAAGGTCATAGAAAAGCTGCGAAAAATGATAGGCGACTACACGGTTTCTGTTACCTGCTTGGTGGGCTTTGTAGGTAAAGGAGCCAGACTTGTGAACTGCCGGATGGTCAAGAATGTCAAAATTGGTCCAGCGAGTTTAATCGAGGGAGTCAACAAGTTAGATAATGGTTCGGTCAATAGTTGTCTTGATGATCCGGTTTATATCGGACCAGGTGTTTTTGCGGAAGATTTTATAGCGTGCAGCGGCTCTAAAATTACGGATGGAACAATCATATACAAATGTTTCGTTGGTCAGGGCACTGTATTATCCAGGCAATATTCAGCGGAGAACTCGGTATTCTTTGCTAACTGTGGTGGTTTTCACGGTGAAGCCTGTGCCGTATTCGCCGGGCCGTACACTGTTACACACCATAAGTCAACATTGCTGATTGCCGGTTTGTTTTCATTCTTAAATGCCGGTAGTGGCACGAATCAGAGCAATCACATGTACAAGCTCGGGCCTGTCCATCAGGGTGTTGTCGAGCGCGGCTCCAAAACTGCGAGCGATTCGTATGTGCTCTGGCCGGCCAAGGTTGGGGCGTTTACTGTTGTTATGGGCAGACATTACAGAAACTCGGACACTTCGGATTTGCCGTTTTCATATCTGATTGAGCATGAAGACGAGAGTATTCTGGTGCCTGGAGTGAATTTACGCAGCGTCGGAACCGTACGTGACGCTCGAAAATGGCCGAAACGAGACAGAAGAAAGGACCCCCGTAAACTCGATTATATTAACTTCAAGCTTCTCAGTCCCTACACGATTCAAAAGATGATTAATGGCTGTGATTTGCTCTGTAGACTCAAAGCGACATCCGGTGAGACATCCGAATACTTTACCTACCACAGTGTTAAAATTAAGAATTCATCTTTAGACCGCGGCGTCAAATTATACCAGATAGGCATTGATAAGTTTCTGGGCAATTGTTTAATCAAACGTCTGGAAGCAAAACATTTCGAAAGCCCTGACGAGCTTATTGCTGTATTGAAGCCTCAAACCGGTATCGGGCCGGGCAAATGGGTGGATATGGCCGGCCTGCTGGCCCCGGAAGAGGCCGTGGAAAAAATGCTTTCTGATATAGAAGACGGCTCTGTTGGCTCTCTGGAGCAGGTAGAGGACAGTTTTAGGGCGATGCATGAGTTTTACCCTGAATACGAGTGGGCCTGGGCGGCAGATGTATTGCGGGCAAATCAAGGTAAGACAATGGAGGAAATGACAGCCGACGATATCATCGAGCTTGCAGCGAAATGGAAAAAGGCTGTTGTGGAGCTTGACAATATGCTTTATTCCGATGCTAAAAAGGAATTTGCTGCTACTGCTCAAACCGGATACGGGCTAAACGGCTCGCTGGAAGCGAAACACGCCGATTTCGCGCAGGTCAGGGGGAAATTCGAAGAGAACAGCTTTGTTTTGGAAATCGAAAAACACATCGCCAGAAAAACGGCGCTTGGGGATGAGCTGATTAGACGAATGGAACAATTGCGTCGTAACCAGCCCAAATTAAAGGTTTAATAACCTGTTCGGTTCTGAACTAAAAATGTTTTGCAAAATGTCGGTCAGTGATATATCATACGCTTAACTCCGTTTTATGGTTTTCTTGATTAATTAACATAAATAATTGTCTGCTAAACTTTTATGTATTAAACAGGAAAATGAATGAGGGGATTGTTCCTCTTTATAGTACGTCTGGTGTCAATTTGATAGATGTTCACTTGTAAGCAAGAATATATTCAGGAGAAGATAACTTATGAGATTGATTATTGAACCGGATTATGAGTTAGCGTCAAAATGGATTGCAAATTACATAATCAAAAGTATCAATGAATTTGGCCCGACCAAGACCAAGCCTTTTGTTTTAGGGCTTCCCACAGGCTCTTCACCACTTGGAGCTTACGAAGAATTGATAAATCTCTACAAGAAAGGGATGATTTCATTTGAAAATATTATTACCTTCAATATGGATGAATATGTGAACATTCCGAAGGATCATCCCGAAAGCTACCATTCATTTATGTGGAACAATCTGTTCAGCCATGTGGATATTAAAGAGGAAAATGTTAATATTCTCAATGGAAACGCGCCGGATCTTGCAGCCGAATGTGCGAATTATGAAGAGAAAATGAAGAAGGTTGGCGGCATAAATCTCTTCCTCGGGGGAATCGGCCCCGATGGTCATATCGCGTTTAATGAGCCTGGCTCATCCTTGACATCCAGAACCCGCGTCAAGACGCTCACCTACGACACAATCGTTGCCAATTCCCGGTTCTTTGACAACGATATCAACAAGGTGCCCAAGACGGCTTTGACAGTCGGTGTCGGCACGGTCATGGATGCCGGGGAAGTGCTCATTATAGTGAACGGCCATAACAAAGCTCGGGCGTTGCAACACGCCGTCGAAGGGAGCATAAATCATCTCTGGACAATTAGCGCCCTGCAAATGCACCCGAAAGGGATAATCGTCTGTGACGACGAGGCCACAATTGAACTGAAGGTCGGAACAGTAAAGTACTTCAGAGGCATAGAAGCCGACAACCTTGATCCCGCTACGCTTTTGAATCCTGCTTAATCAGTCGTGCCAAGTGTTACGGATTATTCGCTTCAGGTGTCGGTTCTTTGCCGGCCGGATAGACAATGTTCGCTTTGGCTTTGAGTGATTCTATATACTCTTCAGCGAGTTCGGACTGCTTATTTTGCGTTAGCTGTCTTATGATATCATCTTTGGCCTGATCGAACGTCGTTGTACTTGCCTCTTTGTGGTCGGTAGCTTTAATGATGTGGTAACCGTATTCGGTTTCCACGACCTCACTGATCTGTCCGATTTCCAGCTCGAAAGCTACGTCTTCAAAAGCAGGGACCGTCTGGCCTCTGGGAAAGAATCCCAAGTCGCCACCTTTCGGAGCGGAAGNNCCGTCTGGCCTCTTGGAAAGAATCCCAGGTCACCACCTTTTGGGGCCGAAGGGCAGTTGGAATGAGCTTTGGCTAATTCGGCAAAATCTGCTCCGTTTTTAATTTGTTTGAGCAGGTCCTCAGCTTTTTCTTTGGCCTTTGCTCTGGCTTTTGCTTCGTCCTCGTTTGGATCGACGTTTGGATAGATGTTAGGATCGGTGAGCAAAGGTTTGATTAGAATATGACTTACCCTGACTTGTTCGTGTGTCTCGAACTGCTTGGGATTCTCATCATAATATTTCCTGGCATCTTCTTCCGTGACATTAATTTTCCCGGCCCAATGTGCCTGCATAAACTTATTGCGGGCCAATCCCTCGCGGATTTCAGTTTTTACTTCATCGAAACTCTGCCCGTATTCAGCCATTTTTTCTTTGAATTCTTCTAATGATAAAGGTTCTCTCTGTGATGTGGCAATTTCTTCGATAGTATTCATCACCTCTTCGTCAGTGATTACTATATTGGCTTCTTTGACTTTTTCATCCAGCAAATACCTGCGAATCGTATGTTCTGTGGCTTGTTCTCTAAGCTGTTTTTCGTATTGCTCGGCGAACGTAGGCGATAGTTGTGCGGATTGTCTGGCCATCATCTCAAGCTGAGGTTTGATGAGTCTGTCTATTTCGCTTTCGAGAATGTGGACTCCGTTGATAGTAACAGCGATATCGGGACCGGAATCGACGGAAGTCGAGGTTTTATCGGTGTCTGTTTTTTTACAGCTTAGAACTAAAACAGCAATGAATATTGAAAGGCAGATTAAAAATTTCAAATTCTGAGAGTAACTTCTCATAATATATCCTTTCTCAGTCTAAAAAATAAAAAAAGACCCTTCACCGAGGGCAGTAAAACAAATTATTCCAAAAATGAGCCAATTTGTCAAGTCTTTCTATTTTCCATCGTCAATGCCGATGAGCCACTTAATTGCACGTTGAGGTTATTTTCGAATATGTTGTTAAAACACAACCTTTGTAGTATTGCTGATAAAGTGATAGAATACCCGCTTCGGGGTGGTTCGGGAACCACCCAAGCTCTCGATTGCCGATGAAATATCGAATAACTGTTTTGGGAGTTTTTATGAAAAATGACTCTGATCAAAAGTCAGTGCTGACTGGCAGAGAGCGTGTCCTCAAAGCCCTTGGCTATGAACAGGTTGATCGAATTCCTGTCGACCTGGGCGGTACCCTCGGCACCGGAGCTCACGTAAGCATTATCGCCGGCCTTCGCCGGGCCCTCGGTCTGGATAAGCCGGGAACGCCTGTTAAGGTTGTTGAAATTTATCAAATGCTCGGCGAGGTTGCTGCTGACCTGCGAGATATGCTAAGCATTGACGTGGTGAATCTGCCGGGGCCTAAGAATCATTTTGGCTTCCCGGATGCCGATTACAAACCATGGCGGACCTTCGAAGGCACGGATGTGCTGGTTCCGGGCAAGTTCAATACCGAGCCGGAGCCTAATGGCGATATCCTGCAATATCCGCAGGGAGACAAATCGGCGCCGCCATCGGGACGTATGCCCAAAGGCGGTTTTTATTTCGATGATATTGTTCGCCAGGAGCCGATCGACGATGCCAAACTCGATCCTTCCGACAATCTTGAAGATTTCGCTCTGATTGGTGAGGATGATTTGAAGATTTATGAGCAGCGGGCGCGTGAGCTTTACGACAATACCGACCTTGCGATTACAGCGGGATTTCCGGGGACGGCCTTCGGTGACATTGCTTTAGTGCCGGCGGCTTTTCTCAAACATCCGAAAGGAATTCGCGACATCGAAGAGTGGTACATCAGCACCGTCTCGCGGAGAGAATATATAAAAGAAGTGTTCGCCGGCCAGGCCGAGATTGCAATCAAAAATCTCGAGAGGATTCATCAAGCCGTCGGTGACAGGGTGCATGTAGTCTGGCTCGATGGAACAGACCTTGCCGCCCAGAGCTCGCTGTTCTGCGGCTCCGACACGTACCGGGAGCTTTATCTGCCTTTCAGCAAAAAGCTTAACGACTGGATCCACACCCATACGAAATGGAAATCCATGAAGCACTGTTGCGGCGGTTGCGAGCCGCTCATCGAGGGCTTCATTGAGGCCGGCTTCGATGTGCTAAATCCCGTTCAGACTTCCGCGATGGGAATGGATCCTCAGGGGCTCGTCGACAAGTACGGCGGCAGAATCGTCTTCTGGGGCGGCGGCGTGGACACGCAGAAAACCCTGCCCTTCGAAACTCCCGACCAGGTTCGACGGCAGGTGACCGAACGATTGCGAATATTCAACCAGAAGAACGGATTCGTTTTTGCCACAATCCACAACATCCAGTGCAATACGCCGACGGAAAACGTGGTGGCTATGTTTGAAGCATTGGGCCGGAGTCTCAAGTAAAGCAAGGCCGAATATCCTGTGCAAATCTAAGTAAATAACTGGGCTCAGAAAGGAACCTTAAAATGCTGAAACGAGAGTTGCTTATTATTTTAATGGCTTTTTTGTTTGCCCTTGTCGGTTGTGAACAGGCCGCGCAGCAGGAAATGCCGGAACCCAAACGTAGGCTTATCGTCAACTTAAACGGGACATGGGATGTCGCCGAGGGTGACATGGATTCCGTTCCTGCTGTTTTCGAGCACAAAGTCCCGGTGCCGGGTCTTATCGATATGGCAGAACCCCCATTCGAAGAAGTCGGCAAAAAAAGCCCGAGGCGGCAAGCTTTCTGGTATTACCGTACCTTTACCCTGGATAAAGCCGTACCGGAAGTAGCAATATTGAAGTTTCACAAGGCAAAGTACGGCATAAAAGTTTTTCTTAACGGCACCCTCGTAGGCGAGCATTTACCGTCTTTTACTCCGGCGTTGTTCGATGTCAAGCCGTTCCTGAAAGATGTGGGGCAGGAGAACGAACTGGTAGTCCGCGTTGGCGCTGACCGCGAATCGCTGCCGGAGGGTATGCCTACCGGCTGGGACTTTGAGAAGTATCTCTACATTCCCGGCATATATGACTCGGTCAAGTTAATTCTTACCGGAGCTCCGTATATCGAACGGATCCAGAACGTCCCGGACATTGAGCAAGGCAAGGTGAAAGTCGTCGCTGAAATTGAAAACACAGATGCACGTGAGTTTTTCGATTTACACTTTCGATTGCGTGAGGCCCGCTCCGGCAAAAACGTCGAAAGCGGCGCCGTGGGAATCACGAACGTGGCCGGGCAAAGAAAGGTGCCGGTTACTTTTGAAATTCCCATCAAGGACTGTAATCTCTGGAGCCCGGAAGATCCTTTCCTGTACGAACTGCAACTGGCTACCGAAGGCGACGATGTGAGCACACGATTCGGTATGAGATCGTTTAAGTTCAATAAAGAGACCGGCAGGGCCGTCCTGAACGGGGAAACGTATTTCATGAGAGGAACCAACGTTTGTGTCTATCGATTCTTCGAAGACGCCGAACGAGGTGACAAACCCTGGCGGGCCGAATGGGTACGAAACCTGCATCGAAAATTCAAGAGTATGCACTGGAACTCTATCCGCTACTGCATTGGCTTTCCGCCGGACATCTGGTACGACATTGCAGACGAGGAAGGCTTTCTGATTCAGGATGAGTTTCCCATCTGGCTGCTGAGCGAGGCGCCCGAAAAACCCGTAGCCGAAAAAATCATCCCGGAATATACCGAATGGATGCAGGAGCGGTGGAACCACCCGTGCGTGGTCATTTGGGATGCTCAGAATGAAAGTGTCACCGAAGAGACTGGCAAGGCCATTGCTGCCGTACGCCACCAGGATTTATCGAACCGGCCATGGGACAACGGCTGGGCAAAACCCCAATCCGATGCCGACTGCATCGAGACTCATCCTTACTTGTTCTCGAAATTATGGAACGAATACTGGGCGGACGACCGTAAATTTGCGCTGTCGGATTTGGCGAATATCTCATCCAGGCCTTCGGTCAGAAAAGAACAGGAAAGTTATGACCTGCCGATTATTATCAATGAATACGGCTGGCTGTGGCTCAATCGTGATGGGACTACTACCTGCCTGACCGGTAGCGTTTATGAAAAACTGCTTGGCCCCGATTCGACCATTGCCACCCGGCGACTGCTTTATGCTCGCTATTTAGCTGCCCTTACCGAATTCTGGCGAGCACATCGCGAATGTGCCGGCGTGCTGCACTTTTGCGGACTCGGCTATTCGCGGGCCGGCGACAAACCTCGCCCCGAAGGCGGCGCTACCAGCGACCATTTCATCGATCTGGAAAAGCTTACCTTCGAACCGAACTTCGAGCGGTATGTTCGTGACGCCTTTTCGCCCGTTGGATTGATGATTGATTTCTGGGCCGAGCAGCTTGATGCCGGCTCGCAGCAAAAATTCGAGATAGTACTAATCAATGACCTGCATGCATTCTTTAAAGGACCCGTCCGCCTCGCCATCGAGCGGGATGGAAGGACTATTGCTGAAAAAACAACTAATTGCCAAATCGATGGTCTCGACAGAAGTGTTCTGGCCTTCGAGCTGGAGATTCCGAAAGAAGAAGGTCAATACCAGCTCATTGCGGAATTAACACAACGGGATGGTTCTCGAGTTCGTAGTCTGCGGGATTTCAAAGTCCAGGCAATAAAGGAGTAAGGTGTAGCTAACTGATCAGAGAAAGGAGAAAATCACTAATGAATAATTTCTCTAATTCACGCCGTGACTTTCTAAAAACGGCCGGCCTGTATGCCTCGGGGCTTGCTCTGACAGGATGTCGGGCCGGTTCGCGAACCGCCCATGTCAAAACAACCGGGGAAAGACCCAATATCCTCTGGATTACCTGTGAAGATACCAGTCCCCGCTTAGGCTGCTATGGTGATGAACTTGCTATTACACCTCGTCTTGACAGGCTGGCTGGCGAAGGCATAAGATACACCAAAGCGTTTGCGACAGCTCCGGTATGCGCGCCGTCCCGTTCGTGTCTGATTACGGGTGTATATGCAACTTCTCTTGGAACCCAGCATTTGCGCTCTGAAGTTAAGCTGCCTGAAGAGATCAAATGCTTCCCCGAATATCTTCGGGCGGCGGGATACTACTGCTCGAACAATTATAAGAAAGACTACAACTTCATCGACGTCAACGTCTGGGACGAATCCAGCCCACAAGCCCATTGGCGTAATCGCCGGCCGGGGCAACCTTTCTTCAGCGTGTTTAACTTTACCTCCACACATCAGGGGCAGATCAATGGTACCGACGAGGAATTTAATGCTAAGTACACATCGAAGCTTGAGCCCGATGAACGTCACGATCCGGCTGAAATCTTGCTGCCGCCGTACTATCCCGATACTCCGTTTGTGCGGAAAATCTGGGCCCGCTATTACAATTTGATAACCTTTATGGACAAGCAGGTCGGCGAGCTGCTCGACCAGCTTGAAGCGGACGGCCTGGCCGACAATACAATTGTCTTCTTTTATGCGGATCACGGCCTGGGAATACCTCGATTCAAAAGGACGCTGTACGATTCGGGCCTGCATGTCCCGCTCATCGTCCGATTCGGCGAGCAGTATCAGCATCTATCACCGGGCCGGCCGGGTGAGAAAATCGACAGCCTTGTTAGTTTCGTTGATTTTGCTCCGACTGTCTTAAGTCTGGTGGGCTTGCCCGTTCCGGCTTATATGCAGGGTAGGGCATTTCTTGGCTCACAGGCAAAGTCGCCGAGGAAATATGTTTTCGGGGCTTCGAGCAGGGTGGATGAGGCGTATGAATTTTCTCGCTGCATTCGCGATGGGCGTTACAAGTATATCCGCAATTATTTGCCTCATCTGCCGTACATCCAACCGAGCGAATATCCGGACAGGGCCGAGATT
>JABAOC010001435.1_pt2 | contig 21939 bp, 21 predicted proteins | sample 7062161 | NCBI WGS metagenome assembly JABAOC01 (sample SAMN14538625, study PRJNA623070) | marine sediment metagenome | biome: marine biome [ENVO:00000428]; feature: marine pelagic biome [ENVO:01000023]; material: deep marine sediment [ENVO:00002113] | place: India: Gulf of Khambhat ... | reverse complement strand
ATTGGCATATCTGTTGAAAACTCTAAGGTGGCGATTTCTGATGTTGCGACAGCTGCTTTAACTATCTCAGAGAGGTAGCTTAAGCTAAAGGTAGCCTTTGACGCCTCCTTTGCCTTCATATCTAGAAGCACATCGCTTCCTTTCTTAAACTCGATTTTGGCTCCCATTATGTCTCCGGTGGCGTTCATAATCATCTTTTCGTTGTCTGCCTCGATTCGAACGTGATCACTTACCATAGAGGCGTCTTCGATGGCTGCGCGCAATCCGTCTGTTGTAGTCTTCGCTCTTATGTTAAAGGTGACTTTGGGAGTCGGAACCTCTTCTTCCATGGCTTCCAACGTGGGCATGTTGAAGGTACGATTATATTTTCCTTTAATCGCGATTTTTAATCGTCCAGTTTTTTCATCCAAGAAAAGTTCGACGGATTCGTCTTTTCCAGCTCTTTTCAGCAGCTTCAACATTTCGCTTATGTTGACGCACATTTTCATCGCTTCACTGCATGTGTACTCGTCAAAGACCGTTTTTGGCCACTCAAAATCGACCATAGCAACCCGTGAAGGATCCATAGCTCGAAGCTTGATTCCGTCTGGAGTTAAGTCGAAGGTGGCTTCATCCACAAGGATTGCAATTGCACCCATCATATCTTTCAAAAATTTTGCATCCATCATTTTGATTTTGAACAACGGTAAACCTCCTTTAACCTTTATGTTTAACCTCTCTTTCATTTAAGTGTTGATTCCGCAGATAAATGATTGGAAGATTTTCTCCGTAAACAGAAGAGTAGAATACAGAACGGGTAGCAATGAAACTTGAAGCCTCTCAGCTGTATTCCCGGAAAGTATAGTTGCATTTTGTGCATCTGAAAAACTGGGTGGAGGACTCGTCGCTTCCTCTAGTTTGCACTTGCCATGCATAAGCTAGGGTGTGTCCACATTTGGGGCACTCTATCCTGACAGTGGGCAAGGTTCGCAGTTTTTGTTCTTCTTTTCCTATCACCGCTATGGATTCTTGAGGAGCCCGTTCTATGACCTTAGGGATAACTGCTGGCGCGTGTACCCCTCGTTTCTTATAGCCACATTTTGGGCACACAATTTGAAGCACAGATTTCTTCCCTTTCTTTTTGCGAGTTGGAGTTAACCTTGTTCCACAGTTAGGACAAAACTCCATATCACTCACCGCATTTTCTGCGCCATTTCCTCACGCTCGACGCTTTTAAACCTTTTCTTCCGATCGAGTTAATCCAGAAGCTATAATATGCGCTACACGTAACGCTTCAGGAACGCTACTTCGCATAGATGTAACTTTCAGAATCTTTTCAGCGTCTTCCTGCGTAACTCCCGCAATTTGCATGTAAACAACTTCCCCGGTGTCTCGAGTATGAACCTCGAATATTTTTCCAGCACTTTCCACAGCTCGCCATCTTCTTTCGCATCCCGGTAAATTCTCGAGGGCCTTTCTTATCTTCTTCAAATCAGGTTTCTCGCGCACGACTGCCAACACAGGTAGATCCACCATCTCGAAGAGTTCATTGATATCTACCACGTTGAAGCCAGCGAAGGTGATTCCATCCAAAATTACTACTCTAAGTTCCTTGTAGTGAGGAGACTTTTTTATCATAGCTGCAATTTTTTCTGTTGCATCCAATCCGTCAACTCTTACATCTGTTCGCATAACTCCGTCAAGCCAGTATCTACCTCGATAAACAATGCCCACAACATCGACAGTACCCTTGGTGCGGGGAACGAAGGTTCCATCATCGACACCCAAAACCCTTATCTCAGGTTTTATGGAGCGAAATCTTTTATGGGTCAAAGTTTTCCTTTTAAACCTCCGTCGCATTTAGCTTTAAATCTTTTTCAGACAGTTACTACTAATTACAAATAATTAAATAAACTAGTAAAGGGAGCGTCATGTTTGCCTTCATTTCACAATATAGAAACTTACGCGAAGTTTTGATGGATCAAAAACTCGCTGCCTTGGGAGACGCCTACGTGAATTTCGTTTACTCTGTAGCTCTGTCGAAGAGAAAAGGAGAACCAACTGGTGCTAAGGTTGACAACCATTTACTCGCTGAAGCTTTAAAGAAAGCGGGATTAAGAAGCTTGCTGCCCTCAAGGATTGATCGCCACAAACAAGCAGATGCTGCAGAAGCTTTAATCGTATATGCTTGGGTACGAAAGTCTATGACGATGGAAGAGGGAGTTAACATTTTGGAACAGAACGAAGACACAGTTGAAGCCTTCTGCTCCTTCCTCCTAACAGCAAAGAAAAAACTTGACCTATGAATTGGCAGAGAGAAATAGTTAGGTTCGATTTATTTCCGTCGCCAATCTTTCAACGCTTTCTTAAAGGCTCTTCTGAACTCTTTGTTTCGCTGCAGAATCTTTTTAATTGCTTCTCTCAAAGCGGCTTCCGGCTTTCGCTTTTCCTTTGTGCGGACATACATTATTGCGCTGTCGACGAGTGGATGCGGCACATCATATCCAGCCATCTCGATTGTGTCGTCCTCCAAAAGCGTTTTTTGCAACACGTTGCAAAGGGTGTGACCCTCTCCTTCTACTTCAATCTTCAATTCGTTAGATTTTCTTTTTAGAACCTTGATCTTCATCTTTGTTACCTCTTACGCTGCTTCTCCATAGTCTGGTGGTACTTTTCTTCTTTCAATGTTTCCACAACTGGCGCATCGCATCCCTCGTTTTCCTAACTGTAACACATGCCCACATCTTGAACAGAGGGCGTAGATAACCCCCAAGTCTTTCTCCGCTGTCGACAAATGATATGTTCTGTTTTTGTCGCTGACAACCTTCGCTTTAACGATATCGCCTGTTTTGCATACACTATACATGGTATCGACGTAGCTCGGACTCACGTCAGAGATGTGCAAAATGCCTGTGAAAAAGCCAGATAGTGGCCTTTTTCCTATCTGCGATATTCGTAGGACGGCTTTTTTGTTTTTCACATCTAAAACCTGTCCGGAAACTATGCTCCCTACCTGTGGGATGCTTGCTGCTTGAACAAGAGGGTAAACTGAAACTTTTTTGTTCAACATATCCAGAAGCGTACGCCCAGTGATTTGAGAGTGTATGATCCCGTCTTCTACATAGGTTCCGGGACCTGGTGTAAACTCTTCGATAACGCCTAAACGGTCTCCAGGCACAACGAAAAGTCCACTTTTCTTTTCAGACTTACTCATAGGCTCCTGCCTTCTACTCGATATAGATCAACTTGAACACTACGCTTCTTTTTCGTGTGAAATCTAAACATTTTTGGAATATCCATTTTCATGGGAAATATACCCGTAACTTTTCCTCCATGCCTCTCAATAAACCTTTTGATAAATTCTCGATTGCGAGCTCCACCCTTGTGAAGCGAATATATTCTATAACCCAACTCTAAAGATTTCTTTAAAAATTTCCGATCCGCCCTTCTTCTCTGCACACCAAATGGAGGATTCTGCAGAACCGTGTCAAAGCTCCCTTGGATAACATCGATGTCTGCTACGATCCAATGAGTATTTTGCTTCATCCCCGTTCTTTCCGCATTTTTTCGAGCCACATTCACAGCTACCTTATCCACATCAACGCCAAAGATCTCTCTCGCTCCGAGAAGAGCAGCACCTAAGGCAAGTCTCCCTGTGCCACAACCCAAATCCACTACTTTCTTATCAACAACATCATTGTAAACGTATGTTGCTATGAACAGGATCTCCGCAGCGACTCGTGAAGATATTGTGTATTGTTCGAGGTAAGCCTTGGGCATCGGGTGGGTTTCGATCTCCGAGATTACCTTTTCTAGATCTAGTTTTCGAACCAGCCTCCTCTGCATAGTTCTTCCCAGTCCATCTCTCCTAGCACCACAAGTGCCTCGTTAAGGGATAGAATTGGCTTAGGAAAATTAGCCGTATCATCCAAGGAAATTCGGGGGCAAGCAGTGTTCACAAATGCCTCTATACTTGGGAACTGTATTAGCGCATTAGATGTGAGTTCTCTGAGTGCAAGCAAAGTTGCCTTTCTGCCACTCTTCTGGAGCTTCTCTTTAATTTTCACGGCTTCCTTGATCCTCTTCTGTCCAATTTTCAAGCCGATTAATACTCCAAAGTTCTCTGCTCCTATTGCTTCAGATATGCTTGCCCACCGCTGTTTAAGTAGCCGCGGAATTTCATTGTGAATGGGATACGCTCTTTTTTCGTATGGATCAGCAATTATCGTCGGCTTTGCCGTGGTTAATGCTACGCCTAGGGCGTGGAAACTGCCGCCTCCGATGAAAAGAAAAGCTTCAACTTCTTCTGAAATTGATTTAGCGTTACTGAAATCACACCCTGTTACCTGTCCTGGATATTTAATTAGTCCAGAATCTCCTATTGCAACGGTTTTCCCAACTTTGAGTAGAAAAGTTTTTGCTTCATCGAGTTTGTGAATGTGTTGAACCGTTGTTACTAAACCGATTTTGCTCCAAGTCTCAAGGAGGGGTATCGCTTTCTTTACTGCCTCCTTGACATTGATTTTCGCCTTTGCCTCCACGTAAATTGTTGGTACTCGCTCTTGTTTGATTTGTGGAGTGTGTCCGTAATGAACTATGAGGTCTGCGCCCAAGCTTTCAGCGTCAGGTTGGGCTAGGTCGCAGGCGCCGTAGCATGGATCAGCAGAAACTATTGCGAGGGCTCCAGCGTCTTCTATGATGGAGGCAAGTTGGGGAGCCTCGGATTTTAGTCCTTCAGGAAGCTGTAATAGAACGGTTTTGGCCTTTCGTTTGCTTATTTCTTTTTTTAGACGTTTTTCCTCAAAGGCGAAGGATGTTCTTTTCATATGTTTTACCACTGCATAATGAAAAAACGATTACATGGTCTACTGGCGAAAGCTTATCCGATCGATTTAATAAGTTTATTTCAAACTAATAAAAACTCAGTGGCAAACTAGAGGTTTGAAGCTTGGTTTCAGTGAAGTCAGAGAACAAAAATCTAATAGTGGGTGTCGAAGAAGCTATCGCCGCTGATGGAAAATATACTGGAGGAAAGGGATCGAGTTTAGCTAAATTATTCAGGATCTTAGGAAAAGATGATGTGCCCTATGCTATAATGGTCACCACGGAATTCGCTAAGGTATTACTCAATGATGAAAACGTTGTAAAACTAGTTGAAACGTTAGATGAAACACTAGCTAAAAACAATGAAGATGAAGCTAGGAAGATTGCCGCCAAAATACGAAATTTCATCGAAAACATAGAGACTCAAACAAAACTCATCAACGCATTAGGGAAAAGAATCAAGATGATGAAGAAGAGGATTGGAAAGAATAGAGTTGCTGTCAGAAGTTCTGGAATTACTGAAGACATGGCTACTGCTGCTTTTGCCGGCCAGTTTGAAACCTACCTTAATGTTCCCTTAGATTCTTCCAATGTTATTAAATACGTGTTAAAATGCATTGCTTCTGCCTTTGGTTGGAGAGTTATTGATTATAGACAAGATTTACGTAGAAAAAAGATATTAGATATGTCAGAATCGGAGTTACTTAAAGAAGGACTAATATCTGTAATCGTTCAAGTCATGGTTGATTCCGATAAGGCGGGTGTAGCCTTCTCCATAGACCCTGATACGGGCAACCGAAACGTTGGAGTAGTTCAAGCAGTCTATGGCTTAGGAGAAATGATAGTACAAGGAACGGAAACTGCTTCATGGACTGCCTTCATTAAAGAACCCGAAGTTAAAGTACTTGGAACCATTCCGCCTAAAGGCCCTCAAAAAGAAATGTTGGTTTATGACCAAAAGAGTAAAACCAACCGTGCAGTTCCTACAGGCTTGCGCGACCCTAAAGTTCTCACCTTTGATGAAGCAAATCAAGTCGCCAGGCACGTCACAACTATAGAAAAGAACTATAAAAAACCGATGGATATCGAATATGCTGTTGAGAATGGAAAAGTTTACATAACACAAGCAAGACCGGAGACGGTTCATGCCACTAGAACCATCCTGACTCTTTTCAGACTCAAAGAAAAACCCAAAACAAACCCCATTTACGTCGGTATATCCGTCGGTACAAAGATTGCGTCAGGTTCTGTTCTTAAGGCAAAAGATCATGAGGAAGCTAGAAAAGAAGTTGAAGCCTACAACAAGAAAGGCATGAAACCTATGCTTGTAACATCAATGACTACACCAGATTGGGAAGTCATCATGAGCCTTGAAAAAGTATCCGCGATAATTTGCGAAAGAGGAAACAGGACATCTCACGCTGCAATAGTCTCCAGAGAAAGAGGCATACCCTGCGCTGTCGGCGTTATAGGCGCACTCAAACTCAAGAACGGAGAAAAGATCACTCTCGATTGTTCAGACGGTGTAGCAAAGATATACGAAGGTGAGAAACCCTTTGAAGTTCAAGAAGTGGAGCTAGAGGATATTCCAAAAACAGCTACCAAGGTCATGGTGAACATCGGTAGCCCTGATGAAGCTTTACATGTAAGCCAATTACCTTCTCAGGGTAGTTCTCTTGTCCGCATTGAATTCATCGTTTCAAGTGCAGAGTTACATCCAGTTTTTGCTTTAAGAGCCGATCAGCTTGGTCCAAATAGATGGGCTGATGATATCAAGAAGAAATACCCATTCATCAAATCTTTAGCTTACGAATATGTTGAAAGGTTAAGGACGGGCATAGCAATTATTGCTGGCGCATTCAAACCACGTAACATTATAGTGAGATTCTCTGACTTCAAGACGAACGAGTACGGTTCCTTACCTGGAGCCGTCTATTATGAGATTAAATGCGAGTGTGGTGAAAGCATATCCCTTAAACCACAGAAAAAATGTCCCATCTGTGGATCGAAAAAAACAAGGACAAAGAAGATGGAGTTAGAGTTCACTGAGAGTAATCCTATGCTAGGATTCAGGGGCGCATCAAGATATGTAGATGACTTCTTCCGTGAAGCCTACGAGTTGGAACTTAAAGCTTTCACAGAAGTACATAAAATGGGTCTAACTAACGCAATTCCGATGGTTCCGTTCGTTCGAACAATCATCGAGGCAGAAAAAGTAACTAAACAAATAAAAAATGCTTTCCAAAAAGCGAGATTAAAAATACCTGACGTTATCTTCATGGCTGAAGTTCCCAGCATCTGCATTATCCCAAAAGAATTCTCTAAATATTGCGATGGTTTCAGCATTGGAAGCAACGACCTTACTCAGCTCACACTTGGAATAGATCGTGATAGTGAAAAAATCGCTTGGGAGTTTGATGAGTCTGATCCTGCTGTGATGAGATCTATCGAGATGCTGTGTGAAGGCGCTCACTCGATGAATCCAGCAAGAACCGTAGGCATATGTGGACAGGCGCCTAGTGACCTGGGAAGAGACTTCATTAAATTCTTGACGATACATCTTGACTCGATTGGTGTTAATCGAGACAAAGTTGTTGAGACTCTACTCTTAGTAAAGAAAATTGAGGATGAGCTGAGAGAAGTCGTCGAGAAGAACAAAAAAGATTACAGGAAGATAGCAAAGGAGATGGGAATAACCGAAATTAACTCCAAGTACTTCATCAAGAAACTATCTGCTGCTTAAATTCAAAGCTAGCCTCCAATTTTCTCGACAACTAATCGGCAAGGTATGGGCAGTTTGGCTCCTCCCCGCTTTAAGGCCTCCTTTGCGACTTCGAGCCCATCCTCATTCACATTGACCATTATAACCGGTTGGTCCGATTTCACCCGTGCCGCGAGTCCTATGGGTTTCCCGAAGGCCCTTCTCATTCCGTCTTGAAGCCGATCTGCGTGAGCTCCAAAAATCATTTTATTTTCACGCAACACGATATGAGGATAAGGCATGATTTGTAAAAGGTAACCGTTTCCCAACTTTTCTTCAAGAAGCCTATTTGCTGCTATGCGTGCTGCTTCCAAGGCGTTGTGTCGAATTTGGGCTTCCTTCCGGGCGATCAAAAGAGTTTGATACTCAAAATTACCTGTGGGGTCGCCCATGGTGAATTTTGTTATTTTTGGTGAGGGAGAGCCGCGCATGTACTTCTTTCTTGTGTAGGGTTGACCCTTTGCCTTTCGATAGTTGCGTGCCTTCATGATTTATCCCTCACCATCCTCCAATCGTGATATTTAAGCCTTTGTTAATAAACCATTCCTTACGGAAAGAAGCATAGGGAATCCGAATCAACAAAACAAAAGTTCTCGAAATTTCTATGGAGTTTCGTTTTTGAACCAGATTTTGGCTAGTTCATCAAAGTTTGGAAAGACGTTTTTCAAGATTGGAAGATACATTTTTTTCTCATCTTCAGTTACGTACTGGAATTGATATTGACCCATGTATGGAGATGGTTTGCCTTCCCTGGTCAAGAACTCTATGTGCATGAAAGGATCCCCCCTCTTAATCGTAATCGGTTGCCTCTCATTGTTTAGATTAACAAGCTCCAAGGCTAGTCTTCCAACAAAGCCGCTGTGAACCTTGGCAGCGTTAAGGAAAGACAATCCTCTTCTGCCATACTTACTCTTCGCTGTGAGGTGCGCCACATGGTTTGGCAGCGTGAAAACAACTTCATAGGAAATGATGTTTTGATGCTCCAAATAATGCAACGTAGTCTCTTCTTTTACAGTTAGGATGTAACTGTCGCCGTCTAGGAGGTCATAGTCGAAAGGATAAATTATCTTATACTTTTCAATGAGATCAATCAGCTTGTCTTTCCCGAGAATACACATTTCTCTTCACCGTTCCTTAGCAATATTACACCTTTGTATTTAAACTTCTTTTGAATAGACCATACCAAGGTTTTCGAACGATTTCTTTGGTTAAAATTCCAAAGTCTTCAGGTGCTAATCCCCGCACACGCTTGTCGTGAAAGGGTAAAGAATTTACCATTTCCAAAACGTTTTCTCTTTTGACTCCATACTTGAGCAAGAAGGGAATAATGGCGTTTCTCACCTTCNNCACCTTCTTGTTTCGTTGAGTGAAGAGTGTACGCACGAGTTCCAGAAAGGTTTCTTCATCTACTATCTGGAAGGGAGGTTCCCTCGGCCTTAAACGCACGACTACAGAATCTACTTCTGGTTGGGGGTAAAACATTTCTTTGGGCATGTAATCCAAAAGCTCAGCCTTAGCTCTAAAATAGGTATTAACGGTTAATCTCCCATAATCCTTGCTACCAACGGAAGCAACTAGCCTCTTAGCAAACTCCGTCTGGAAAGTCAAAACTGCGCAGTCAAACTTCTGTTTCAGAAGCCAGAACAGAAGTGGAGATGAAATCGAGTAGGGAGGAGTAGAAACAAACTTACCGAAGGGAGGAACAGAAGCCGTCAGTATATCGCCCTCTATCAACTCCACATTAGGCATACCATGAAGTTGCTCTTTCAATATCCTTATCAGGTCAAGATCAAACTCAACTGCAATAACTCTCTTACATTTACGAGACAGAAGTTGCGTTAAAAACCCAAGCCCAGCTCCTACCTCTAAAACAACGTCGTCCTGGGTTAAAGACGCGTATGTTACAATCCTCTCCAATATATCAACGTTTATCACAAAATTTTGTCCCAAGCGTTTTCTAGGAATAAAACTGTAAAGACGAAGGAGGTGCTTCGCCCTCTGAAGAAGACTCATGGTTCTACCACTAGGGTACTCTTGTAAACAGTCTGTATTTGCTTTCGCCAGCTAATTCTTCCAGAATCCTTTTCGCGATGAGCTTGGCTGGGTTCGGCATGTTAGCGCGTTCCTGCAAATCATCGAGGCTCTGGAAAGGCCTTCTCTCCCTTTCGTCAAGAATCTGCCACATGTATTTTTTCCCAATCCCTGGAATCAATTCTAACGCATGCATTCTAGGAGTGATCGCTCGGGCTGTATTAAAGAAGGTTACGAACCAATTCTCTCGGTTAAGAACTATTTTCTCAACCACCACGGGCAGCTCCATCTTAGCGTTGGTTGTTAATTCATCATAGTTTATCCTGCCAATTATATAGGCAATTTTTTGGCGGGCAGCTTTCCCAACGTAAACTCTATCAGAAGTTTTGAAAATGACACCTTCCTTCGCGATCGCCTCGAGAAGAGTGAAATATTCTTCTCCCGCAACTTGGACCAGCGCGCCTGCTCGGTATCCTGGCCGGGATCCAGGCCTTCCATGGGGAAGATAATCGAGAACATAAGCGAATTCTTCGTATCTTTTCTCGCTTTTCTCCATTCTTTCCTCATCCGAGCTGATAATAAATATGGTTAGAAGAAGCCCTTATTCCCTTTTTCTATACTTGTCTAAAAAAGCCAGTATTCTTTCCAGCTTGGAAGTTTCCATTATTCTACGTCCGCTAGCTAAAAAAACTCTAATTTCTTGGATGTTTTCCGGCATGCAGTTTATTATTTGAACAGCTTCTTCTTCTTCTAATTCAAACTGCTCAACGAGTCTGTTCATGAGGGTTTCTGCCATACTAGGGTCAACTTTAGAGAATTTTGCCGCGTAATCCAGTGACCTTCTCTGGAATTGATCTAATCGTTCTTCACCTATGGCTTCCAGAGTTTCTTTTACCTGCGGAATCGTGATTGATCGTTCCTTTAAAGCCTTTCTTGACACTCTTATCCCTCTGCATGTAGTAACATATGCTCTGGGCGAACAATTATCTCTTTAACTGCATTTCCTTGCGGAACATTCACGATGTAACCCCTACCTTTCTTATTAACAATAACGCCGATTTTCCCATGATATCTCCGGTGAGGCATCCCTTTATGAACACTAGGATCGATTTTAATCACCACTTTCTCTCCGGGTTTATACTCATAAAGAATTTTGCTGAGCCCAGTTTTTCCCCGTTCTCGAGGTTTTTTCGTGAAGACGGACCGCGTTTTTCTGCGATATCCCTTCGCCTTCCTTCCCATCTTCAAGATTCCTCCACAATTACATCTAGAACATCCAACTCAAGAGCTTTAGCCTCAGAGTTAACGATCTTGGCTACAGAGGGCTCTGTTCGGCCTTCATCTCCAGTTATTAACTCTTTGATGTAAAGTCCCCCTTGACAACGTATCCTCATTTCTGCGCGGTTCGGCGTCAACCTCTTTATTTTCGCCTCATATATGTACTTTTCCCGAACCAGATCTGCTCTTCTATGTAAAACACGTAAAGGTGTTTGTTGACGAACAAGAGTGTTTGTGAGGGCCTTCTCCACACTCTCTAACTCTACATTCGAAACAGCTCTGGCAAACCCAACAGTCGCCACGTAAACCTTCTCGGATGCCTCTGCCTTCTTCAATCTTCTAACATCGTCTTTACCAGCAAAATGAAGATTCAAAACCTCGACTTTACCCTGCGCTTCTCTATTGATGGCGTGAACGAGAGCCTTTAAATCTATGAATCGCCGCCTAGGCTTCTTAACTTCCACAATGAAGGGTCTCCCTGGTCCCAGCATACGTGCATCTACGTCTTCTCGTCCAGCCGCATGAAATGAAATACCCTCTCCTTCAGTTTTTTCTAACGTTGGTCCTGCTATGATTTCTTCAACGGATTCTGGATACATCTTTCCAGTTTGATTGCACCTTGGACATCCCTCGCCCCTACATTTTCTACAAACCCATTTTGACTGGGGTATCCCGCGAATCATTTTCTTGTATCTTCCTTCCACGTAAAGTGGGTTCGCTTGAAGCGTAACTTGTCCAGTGAAGGGGTTGAGGAGAACCACCATGTCCGGTTTTTTGTATTCAACCGTCTTCTTTGTGATCTCAGAGATTGTTTTCCCGATATCCCGACTAAAATCGTTCCGCATGCTTTCTCCGTGTTTAACCTCAAAATCGGCCTTGAACTCGTCCTCCCTTTCCTCGACGTCGGTTGGCAATTCTACGCCAACGAGGAACGTGGTATATTCATAGCCATTTAGTTTTTCCAACCCGCTTTCTACTAGCTCTTCTATATTCTCAAATCGTTCTTGACAGAGGTAGCATTCCAACTTTTTCCCTATTCTCTTCCTCATCTTTCTCAATAGCTCAGCGGCCATATCGAAGGACCCGTTTTTTGCTATAGTTTTGAGGAGTGAGAACCCGACTTTCTTTCCGCTTAACGCTTGCTGATGCCCCTTCATGGTTAGGAGAAGTTTAAGGGCTTCGCCTCGCTTCTGATTGCCCAGCCCGTACCCTAGAAGGGCAAATTGTCTCCCCAAGCAATGGTTGCAAAGGGGGTGTTTTTCAAGCATCTTTTGCGCCTTTCTAAGCATCTCCATAGAAGGTTTCCTCACCAGATATTCTGTGCTCTTTAGGTTTCGATTCTATATTCAGGTTAACGGAAGGCCCTTCTTTCCAAAAAAAGGAAGTTTTTTTCTCCTCAGAGTCTTCATCATCTTTCTCATCATGTTGTATCTTTGTAATAACTCCTTCACTTCCTTTTCTTTAGTGCCTGATCCGCGAGCCACCCTCCGAATTCTGGATGCTGAGAGAATCTTGGGTTTCTCTCTTTCTTCAGGTGTCATAGATTGAATGATCACTCGCCATTTTTTAAGGGTGTCCTCAGCCATCTCCATCATTTCTTCAGGTATGTTATAGGACATTCCCGGAATCATCTTCAGGATATGCCTTAACGGTCCCATGCTCTTCATGGATTCAAACTGTTCGTACATGTCCGTAAGGGTAAATCTTCCACTCAGAAAGGCGCGCATTTTTCTCTCAGGCACCTTCACTTCTGCCTCGCGAACTTTCTCAATGAGGCTTTGGAGGTCTCCCATTCCTAGCAGTCTACCAACAAATCTAGAAGGAACAAACGGTTCTATGTCCCCAATTTTTTCACCCATGCTGATAAATCTTATAGGAGCTCCGATGGCAGCGACTGCTGAAAGGGCGCCTCCTCCCCTTGCGGAGCCATCGAGTTTTGCTACTAGAATGGATCCTATGGGAGTGGCCTCGTGAAATGCTTGGGCTTGCAAAGCGGCTTGTTGACCGATGGTTCCATCGATGACCAAAATCACTTCGTTAGGTTTTATGGCTTTTTCCAGCTTCTTCATTTCTTCGATTAAACTCTTCTCTTCTTTATGTCGACCCGCGGTGTCAATTATGACAACATCATGATCGCCAAATTGTTTCAATCCGTTCAAGGCGATTTTTGCAGATTTCTTCTCTTTTGGATCTCCGTATACAGGAACATTTGCGCGCTTTGCCATTTGTTGCAGTTGAGCATAGGCTCCTGGTCTGAAGGTGTCAGTGCAAACTAGGGCTGTTTTTAACCCTCTTTTTTGGAAGTATTTTGCTAATTTTGCAGCCGCGGTAGTTTTGCCCGAGCCTTGAATTCCCACGAGCATAAGAACCTTTCTTTTTCCGGGTTCTGTTCTTAAGGGAGACGGTTTTTCACCTAGAAAACGCGTTAATTCTTCGTAAACTACCTTTGTCACGTGCTCTCTTCTGGAAATTCCCGGCGGAACCTTCTCTTTTAATGATCTATCCTCTATTCTTTTAGAGATTTCAAGAACAAGCTTTACATTAACGTCGGCCTGAAGCAGGGCTCTCTGGATATCGCGAGCCAATTCCCTAACAGTCTTCTCATCCATAACTGGAGCTTTGAAAACCTTTCTCAATGCTTCATATAGGGAAGAACCGAGACGTTCCAGAACCATAATTTTCTCCAACTTAAAACTAGGTTACCTCTTTAATAGATATTTAGTTTGTCGCCATACATGTATATGGCGATACCGTGCTCTTACCTTTTAAAGAAGAAAGTAGTTAAAGCGAATTTTTAGGAGCATGTACACATAATTATCGCTTTGCTTTTTGCCTCTCCTCTTCTTGGAGCACTCTTCTTAAAACTTTGCCCACTAAAGTCAAAGGTAATTCGCTTCTGAATTCAACTTCTCTAATTGCCTTGTAGGGTGCAACTTTAGTATTCACGAACTTCTTGATGTCTTCTTCTGTTGCTGTCATCCCTTCTTTTAAAACAACGAAGGCCTTCGGAATCTCGTTTGCAATAGCGTCTGGCTTGCCTACAACTGCGCATAGTTTCACTGTGGGATGCTCATAAATTACGTCCTCGATCTCTCTAGGATAGACACTGTAACCTTTGTATTTGATGAGATCCTTTTTTCTGTCTGTTATGTAAAAGTACCCGTCCTCATCCATCTTTCCGATGTCACCTGTGTAAAGCCACTCGTTTCGAAGAACAGATGCTGTTTCCTCAGTCATTTTCCAATATCCCTTCATAACCTGCGGACCCTTAATAACAAGCTCTCCGTCTTCGCCAATACCAAGTTCTTTCTTTCCAGTTTCCATATCCATAATCTTCGCGTCTGTATCAGGCCAGGGCAAACCGATGGAACCAACTTTCACCGTTTTCATTGATCTGTCAAGTGGGTTGCAGTGAGTAACAGGAGAAGATTCTGTTAATCCATAGCCTTCCACGAGGACACCTCCCGTTATGTCCATCCATTTCTTCTGAATCTCTGGCGGAAGTGGGGCTGACCCTGATATGCAGAAACGGACAGATGAAAGATCATACTTGTCCAGAGTTGGATTCGATAGTAGCATCGCATACATTGTTGGTGCTCCACAAAAGACTGTGACCTTATGTCTTTGGATTGCTTGAAAGGTGCTTGAGGCTTCAAAGCGTGGAAGCATAACCATTTTTCCAGCTAAATATATGGGGCCATTCATTCCAGTTGTCATTCCGTAAATGTGAAATAACGGTAATACTGTAAGGAAAGTTTCCTCACCTTTTTTACCTCTTAGCCATGCACCACAAGCAATAGCATTTGATACAAGATTCATGTGAGTTAACATTGCTCCCTTCGAAATTCCAGTAACTCCCCCAGTATATTGAAGAGCCGCAAAATCTTCTCTAGGATCGATGTCAACTGTTGGGGGATTAGCCGCATACTGTTTCAACAGCTCTTGGAAAAAATGGATGTTTGGTTTATGCTCAACTTTGTAAGAGGGAATTTTCTTCAGTAAGGAGCCGAGAAATGCTGTCATCGACGGCATGTACTCCTTTAAACTCGTCACAATTACTCGTTTTATCCTGGTTTGTGCCAAAACCTTCTCCAAGATGGGGTATAACGCATCTAAAACAACTATCGTCTCAGCTTCAGAATCGACTAATTGGTGTTCAACCTCACGCTCTTTGTACAACGGACTTATAGCTGTCTCGATAGCCCCAATTTTCATTACACCATAATACGAGATCACAAACTGAGGGATGTTTGGCAAAAAGATCGCCACCTTCTCTCCCTTTTTCACACCTAGATCGCTGAGCGCGGTTGCAAACTTGTCGGATAATAATTCTAACTCTTTGTAAGTCATTTTTTTATTAAAGTAAACTATCGCTACATGGTTAGGATAGTCTTCAGCAGTATTTTTCAAGAGTCCCGAAAGCGGAACTTCCGGGTATTCTATGTGTTTGGGAACCCCTTCAGGCCAAAATTTGAACCATGGTTTTTCTGGTTCTTTTGTTTTGATACCCTTATAAACAGGCATAATAAGCCCTATTTTATAGTTATAGACAGGCCTTTGAAGTATTAATGTTTTCTACGGATTGATTTGCGGTGAAAACTGAAGATATGTTGATTGATTGCAAAGATGCAATACTTTATGGTGAGATACACATACCCGACGTTGTTCCAGCACCAGCCTTGCTTGTTTGTCACGGCTTGGACACGCAAGGCTTTCATTTTCTGAAGATCTACAATCAAATGGCCAAAACAGCCTGCATAAACGGCTTTGTTTCTCTTGTTTTCGATTTTCGCGGCGTTGGAAAGAGCACCGGTGAATTCGATTACGGTTTTGCAGAGCAACAAGACGTTCAATGCGCATTAGATTACTTGTCTTCCAGACAAGAGGTTCTTTCAAACAAAATCTTCATTGTCGGACACAGCTTGGGTGGCACAGCATCACTATACGCAATTCAAAAGGAAAGGCGGATTAATGGTCTAGTTTTATGGTCTACTCCAAAAAACCATAACTACAACGTTAAAAAATTCATCAGGAGAACTAGAGGAAAACTAAGCCTTTATCTCTTTTATTTCTTCGCGTGGTTGGACAAGCTTGTTGATGTTTCAAGATTCTTTAAACTGAAAATATATGGGATAATTTTGCGCCCTAGGTGTGTTAGAGAAAAACTTATGAAGCTGAATGAGTGTGAGGCGGTTTCAAACTTAAGAAACATACCTTTGCTCATTTTAGTAGGTGATGAGGATGTTATCGTTGATGTAGCCGAGGCACGCAAAGTATTTTTATCTGCACATGAACCAAAAGACTTTGTAATAGTTAGAGGAGCAAACCACATCTATAATGGAAAAGAAGACGAAACAATTGATAAAACAATTAAATGGATGAAAAAATGGGTGTGAACAGTCGAGTGTGCCTAAGGAGATTCAAAAGGCACAAACTCATAAGTTGGGTTCCCTTCGGGCGTAACTTTGGCCGTAAGCTTTACCTTCATGCCTACTTTGATTTCTGAAAGTTTTAGTCCCGTCACCCAAGCAAGCACTTTCACGCCTTCTTTCAACTTTCCAATAACGACAGTATATGGTTTGTATTGTTGGAAAGTTGTCGGTCTGACAACAACGTGCGTGTAAGTTTCAACTTCTGCTTCATTGCTGAGTTCAACCCACTCGAGTTTAGATGACAGACACTCGGAGCAGTCGGCACTAGGCGGAAAGTACAGTTTTCCACACCCTTCACATTTGGTCGCGTAGATTTTTCCTTGCTCTAAACCTTTCCAAAACTTCAGAGTTTTACTTATCGGTATTTGGGGCGCGATTGTTATTTCTCTAGATTTTAATGAGGGCATAAAAGACGTCCTGGTCACCTCCTAAGTATAGTAACGTAACAATAATGGCCTGTTCCTCCTACGTTGTGGGCAAGAGCAATGTAGTTTTTCAAGGGTACCTGCCTTGCTTTTTCATCAACCTCTTCCCTAAGTTGCCTAGTAAGCTCATAAATCATTGAACATCCCGTTGTGCCTATTGGATGCCCCTTCGCCTTCAGGCCGCCATCCATGTTTATAGGTATCTTTCCGCCAATTTCAGTTTGCCCTTCCCGCAACATTTTGGCACCCTCACCTTTACCGCACAGCCCAATGTCTTCGTAAGCCATGATCTCTGCAATTGTGAAGCAGTCGTGCACTTCGGCAAAGTCAATTTGATCTGGCGTAACTCCAGCAGCCTTGTAAGCTCTTCGAGAGGCTAAAACGCTTGCTTCAAGTCCAACGAAATCTGTTCTCTTACTGAGATTTGCTGTTCCCGAAGAATAGCCTATTCCAGCCACCCATACTGGTGTCTCAATCTTTAGTTCCTTGACTTTTTCTTCTGATGCAACGATTATCGATGCTGAACCATCTGTCATTGGGCAACAATCAAAAAGTTTCAGCGGCGACGCTATAACCATTGAAGACAATACATCTTCAACCGTTATCCTCTTCTGGAGGTGGGCAATTGGATTCATCGAACCATACTTGTGGTTCTTTACAGCCACCAATGCCAAGTCCTCCTCTGTTGTTCCATACTTATCCATGTGGGCGTTAGCATAAAATGCGTAATATGCAGGAAAGGTCAATCCGAAATTGTGGAATTCCCATAAATAGTATCCAGCTCTTCCAATCCATTCCATAGCCGTCGGAGAGTCGATTTCCCGCATCTTTTCAACACCTAATGCTACAGCAATTTCAGCTTGGCCGCTTGCCACTGTAGAGCAGGCTGTTTGAAACGCAGCGCTTCCACTTGCACATGCGGCTTCGCATCGAACCAAACCTGCCTTTGTTAATCCACAGTATTCGCTTACAACAACGGCTGGAAGAAGTTCTTCATACCATGCTCCAGCTCCTACTGATCCCAAAGCCACAAACTCGATTTCTTTAGCGGTTATTCCTGCATCTACTAGGGAGGGCTTAACGGCTTCAAAAGCTAACTCCGCCACATTAACATCATTTCTGTTGCCAAATTTTGAGTTACCAACGCCAACAATCGCTACCTTTCTCATAGTGACCACGCATTTATGTTTAGACATATCGAGAGGATGATAAATAAAGAAAGGGGGTGCGGATTTATTTTCCTTTGAACTCGGCTTTCCTTCTCGACATGAAGGCTTCTACGCCTTCTTTAAGGTCTTCTGTAGAGAATACTAGTCCCAACAAACCTGCCTCCAGTCGCAGTCCCGCATCTAATGGCACCTGGGTTCCGAAGTTTAACGCATACTTTGCATACTTCAGAGCTATTGGCGGCCCGTCACTGAGTTTCTTCGCCAATTCTTTAACTTCTTCTCGGAGTTTTTCGTAGTGCACCACTTTATGCACTAAACCCATTTTTAAGGCTTCTTCAGCTTTAAGCATGTTCCCTAACATTATCATCTCTTTAGCTTTAGCTAGACCCACAATTCTGACGAGTCTTTGAGTCCCGCCCCACCCAGGAATGACACCTCGTAATATCTCGGTATTTCCAAGTTCAGCGTGTTCAGCTGCCACCCTCAAGTCGCATGCCAAGGCCAGTTCCAAGCCGCCACCAAGCGCGAAACCATTTATCGCTGCAATAACCGGCTTAGACATCTCCTCAATTTTACCGAAAAGTTTCTGTCCAGACCTTGAAAATTCTTCAGCTTTCACTGGCGTCGCCCTAGGGAACATTGTTAGATCTGCACCTGCGCTGAAGGCGCGGTCACCTTCACCGGTTACTACGACACATCTAATGCTTTGGTCTTTCTCAGCGGTGTCTATAACATCTGAGAGTTCCTCCATCAAAACCTCATTGAAAGCATTTAATCGATGAGGCCTGTTTAGCACTATCCACAATACGTTTTTTTCTCTTTCTACTTTGACGGTTTCATATGCTGTGCTCAACAAATATCACCATCCCAAGTTTAGTTCATATTCCTATATTATTTTTCATGCTGTTCTGTTAAAATTTCCTTAGGAGATATTTAAGGACGGTTAGCTTTTGGATTTCAGACGTTCCTTCGTAGATTTCAGTTATTTTTGCGTCTCTGTGATATCTTTCAACACGGTAGTCGCCTAAATAGCCGTAACCACCCAAGGTTTGTATCGCAAAGTCTGTGGCTTCCATTGCAACTCTGGCTGCGTATTGTTTCGCCATTGCCGTCGCCATAGGATCCAATTTACCAGCGTCAATTAACCAAGCAGCCCTATAGGTCAGCCACCTTGCAGCTTCAATTTTTGTCATGGCTTCAGCCAGTCCAGCGCCTATCAGTTCGTGCTGAAGTATAGGCTGCCCGAAAGCTTCTCTTTCTTTTGCGTATTTGAAGGCAATTTCCCAGGCTCCTTGAGCCATACCTATGGCTTGGGCTGCGACGCCTACACGGGTTATGTCGAAGAACTCCATGGAATGATAAAATCCTCTGTTCAGTTCGCCGACTAGGTTCCAATCGGTCACTCTGACATTGTCAAATTTAACTTCTCCTGTCACTGAACATCGAATTCCCATCTTGTCGTGCAATTTGGTGGTTTCAAGTCCCTGAGTATCTTTGTCGACTACAAAGAGAGTTTCCCCTCTGTATCTGGGCCTTACCTTTGCGTCTGTTTGGGTTAAGACAATGATGAAATCAGCTAGTGTTGCGTTTGAAATGAGCGTCTTTGAACCATTTATCCACCACTCTTTTCCATATTTTGTGGCGGTGGTTTCCATGCGTGTTATGTCGCTTCCGCTTACGTTTGGTTCGGTAAATGCCGCTGCTGATATATATTCGCCCTTACATATTGAAGGTAAATACTTTTCCTTCTGTTCCTTCGTACCATAGTCTATTATAAATTCGCTACCGAAGTTTCCACTTGAAATAGCTGCACCTAGAGACGAGTCTGCTCTGCACATTTCCTCTATAACTAAACATGTTTCAAGCAGTCCATATCCTTGCCCACCATATTCCTCGGGAAATGAAATACTAGTAAACCCAAGTTTCGCTGCGTGCTCGTACAATTCTAACGGGAACTCTTCTTTCCTATCGAGGTCTAGTGCCAGTTCTGGCCTGAATTCTTTTGCGCAAAACTCTTTAACGGCATTTACGATTCCTTTTTGTTCTTCGGTTAATTCGAATTCCATTTATAGAACCCCTGCCCCACTTTCTTTCCCGTCCAGCCCTTCATGACATAATTCTCGAGGACTGGACACGGTTTATAAATTTCCATTTTATATTTGGCGTATAACTCCTTTAGTTTATCTAGTAAGAAATCTATGCCTATCCGATCTGCATGTTCGCATGGACCTGAAGGCCAAAAGGTGCCCAATTTCATTCCGGTGTCAATATCTTCAGGATTTGCAGCGTCGTCGTGAATTAACCATGAGGCTTCGTTCACTGCCACTGCCCAAGTTCTTTCAACATCATACTCATCAAGCAGATTGAAGGGGATTCTAGGTCTACCTTTTGCCCAATCGTAGAATCCAAGCCCTGTTTTTTGTCCATATCTCTTTTCTTTTATGAGTGGATCAATTAATTCTGAGCATGGTTTGAAGCGTTCTCCATAAGCTTGGTACAAGATTTCTCCAACATCGTAGCTAATGTCTATCCCGATAAAGTCGGCTAGTTCGAACCATCCCATCGGGAATCCACCGGTATATTTTATTGAGGCGTCTATGCCTTCTTTTGTTGCTTCGCCGCGGTTATAAGCCCAAAAGGCTTCGTTGAAAACTGCCCCTAACACTCTATTTACTATGAATCCCCGTACATCTTTTCGTACGATTACTGGTGTTTTTCCCAGTTTTCTGGCAAGTTCCGCAAGAGTGGCTACTGTTTCTTGACTTGTGTTATCGCCTTTAATTACTTCGACTAGAGTCATCAGTTGTGGCGGATTGAAGAAGTGCATTCCTGCTACTTTGTCTGGGCGTTTGGTCGCTTTGCCCATCTCTGTTATACTTAATGCAGATGTGTTGGATGCAAGTATCGCGTTTGAAGGAGCAAAAGAATCTAATGTGGCGAAGACTTTCTTCTTCAATTCAATGTTTTCTGGGACTACTTCAATTGCTAAGTCTATATTTTTGCCAGCTTGTTCGTAGCTAGTCGTGACGCTTACTCTTGCAAGGGCAGCATCAGCGTCTTCGCGTCTTATTCTTTTCTTTTCTACAAACTTGTCTAGGCTCCATTTCATTTTTTCCATGCCTTTTTGGAGAAATTCGTCGCTTACATCAATCAATGTGACTTCGCATCCGGCCATTGCGAGGAGCTGAGCAATACCACTTCCCATTGCTCCTGCGCCTGCAACCCCTGCTTTTTTAATTTTTTCAATTGCCAAAATGTTCACTCCCTAGATGGTTTATTGGTGAAACGAGAATGGTAATAAAAGTTTTGAATGATCTTATTAATTTTGAGGCGCAAACAGAAAAGATAGAGAATGAGATTCTTTTAGAGATTCTAGAAGAAACTGTTCAACGTGTACTTCAATTGGGCTCCTTTTAGTTTAAAATAATCTTGTCTTCTAAAGTTGATAGTTACGCCTTATGCAGTTTTAGCTCATTAATTTTGTTTATCAATGAAGGGACAACCTTGAATAAATCTTCGATAATGCCATAGTCCGCGAAGTTAAATATCGGAGCTTTTTGATCTCTGTTTAAAGCGATGATTAGGTCTGAGCCTTTCATCCCTAGAACGTGTTGAAAGGCTCCGCTTATTCCAACCGCAAAATAGAGATTAGGCTTCACTGTTTTTCCTGAACTGCCAACTTGACGGTCGCTGGGAAGCCAGCCTTTGTCTACGATCGGGCGGGAACAGGCCAGAACTGCGCCCAACTCATTTGCCAGTTCTTCCATCATGGGCATGCTATTTTGGTCTTTTATTCCTCGACCTATGCCCACGAGTTTTTCTGCGCCTGTAATGTCGACTCCACCTGAAGGAGGAACAACATATTTAATGAAGTGTTTTTCGACAATTTCTTCTGTTAGGGGGGATAAGATTTCGGTGATTTGCCCGTTTGCTGGTTCTGTTGGTTTTTGTCCGGTGAATGTTGCTTGGCGTACCGTTACTATGTAGGTTTCGGCTTTACGGGCCGTTGCCTTAACGTTTACTTTTCCTCCATAAATTTG
>JABAOC010010330.1_pt1 | contig 21954 bp, 25 predicted proteins | sample 7062161 | NCBI WGS metagenome assembly JABAOC01 (sample SAMN14538625, study PRJNA623070) | marine sediment metagenome | biome: marine biome [ENVO:00000428]; feature: marine pelagic biome [ENVO:01000023]; material: deep marine sediment [ENVO:00002113] | place: India: Gulf of Khambhat ... | reverse complement strand
TATCCGCCCAGGGCCGGGTCAGGGAATTCGATACCGAAGCATTCTGCGCCGCCGTCGGTCGCAAGCGCATGCAGTACGAGGATGAGGCGATACGACGTAAGGCGACCCGTCGGGCCCAATGGAAGTCCAGGGAAGAAGAGGATGAGGAGAAACGACAGAAGCTCATCCAGGCCACCGTGGAAGCGTGGATCAGAGACGAAAACCGTAAATACGGGTCGGCGGCCCGGCGGGAACGGATCTACCGGGAAGGAGCGTTGGAATCCCACCTCTACAGCATGGTGCAACTGCGATGGTTGTTGAATGACCTGTTGATTCCCTTTCCCGCCGAACCGGTGGCCGAAGGCGGCCGCTGGACCGCGCCCGTCATGTTCCGCAGCGACGGGCCGATTGAATTGGCTGGCACATACACCCTCAAGGGTCGCGCGAACGACACGTGCACAATCCAGGTCGAGGCACACCGGACCATGAATGACCAGAGTATTGGGGCGCCGCCGGTCCCGGAAGGGCATCGCACCAGGCTGGCGGGAACGTATCGGGCCACCGTGAGGATCGACCGGACCACAGGCACCGTCCTCAGCAAGGAGGCTTCCATGGACCTTACCGGCAGGACTTCGACCTACATGCCTGACATTCCCAGGGAAGGCACGATCCTGCAAATCAGCATGAAGGCCACGGCCACCGTGGAGGTCGTGGAGTGACAACGGCCGCGACAGCTAACGGTTTTCCAGGTTTCGTCGCCTGCGGAGAGAGAATGACGAATCATCCGAAACACAAGATATCGTGGCTGACTGCATGGATAGTCTTCGAAGTGATAGCCCTGTTCCTCGCTTTCCTCTCCGCCGGCGGGGGGCACGGCGATTATCTGTTCTGCAAACTCCTCTTTCCAATCCCGATGTATATTGGAATCGTGCAGGGGAAAATAGGCATCGTATCACTTATTCTGTCGCTGATTCAGTACCCACTCGTGGGCATAGCGCCATTGTTGCTGTCGTTCCGGCACGCCAAGTACTTCTGTATACTCTTTGCCGTCGCGCATATAGTCTTCGCCGTCATGGCAGTTACGCATCCGAGCACTCAGTTTAGATAGGGGCCAGTCCTCGGATCGGATTTCAGTATCGAAGGGATTGCAGTCACTTCCGAGGATTGCCCCGTCTCGCACGCTTGCGTCTTTTTGCGCGTGGTTTGCGTCTCTTTGTCAGTGTGGGACTCTTGTCTTCTTGTCCGGCGGTGCTCCTGAGCCATTGGGCATGGACCTCTCGTCGCCGCTCCGGCGGCCATTCCTTGGGAAAATTCAGGGCGGCGAACTCGATCCCCAATTCCACCGCCGCGCGGTCGTAAGCCCGCGCGGCCTCGATCTCATCATCGAAGCAGCCGAGCCAGAAGACCTCACCTTTGAATCGAATTCGCGCGCACCATTTGCCGCTCTTCGCAAAGAAGTAAACGCCCTTGAATCTGGAAGTGGAGCCGCGGCGTTTGCCTTGATTGCGTAGGTTCTCTTCGCGCGTGCAGTTGCGCATGTTTGCCCGGCAGTTGTTCAACTTGTTCCGATCGATGTGGTCTACGAACATTCCCTCCGGCGGTTGCATGATCTGGCGGTGCATGAAAATCAACTTGCCTTTGTCGCGCCGGGCGGCGTAACCAGAGCTGTTGCAGGACCATTTGTATTTGCTCAGCCACTCGTAGTCGGCGGCGTCCACATAGGTGTACAGGCCATCACCGACCGGGATGAACCTGATGTCGCCTGCCGGCTGGGTGCCTTTCGGACGGTAGTTCGGGCAGGCCGTGCCGGAGACCTCGTGCAGCCGGCCGGGCCACTGCGGATGGTTCGCGCACCGCGGCACCAGCGGCTCCCCCGCCGCCAGACGGCGCAGCCACCGATCCGCGTCCCAGCACATATACACGCAATTGAGACAGCATCGTCCCGCCATTTCTCACCTCCAGTTTTCAAAGGGATAAGTGATACGCGACAAGTGACAAGCAAGAGTGCAGTTCCGACGCCTTCTCACCTTTCCGACGTTTCACACTTCAAACTTGACACTTCAAACTTCACACTACGACATTTTCGATTCATACTAAACCAACGAACGCCCCCTGTCAACCAGAAAATATCCCCCACCGCCGGGCGTAAGTCCTTAGGTCACAAGGAGTAAAGAAATTGTCCTGAAAATGTCTTCGGATTTTTCCGTGCAGAAGACAGGGGCTCACACCTATGGAACCAGGCGGAACGCCCACAAAGACCCGGTCATTCCTGCGCAGGAATGTCATCCCCGAGAGCTGCTCCGTGCGGCAAACCAGGGAACAGGAAGCCGGACCCCTCTGGCGTTTGCGGGTCACCGAGAGCACGACGAAAACGGCCCTCTGCTGCCTGAATTCGTTTATGGCCCCGGCGTCGATAAGCCGATATGCTTGATGGATGCAGCGGATGGCAACGCCGTGTATTACTACCATTGGGACGGACTCGGACGCGTTGTTTCTGTTTCCGATAGGAATAGCCCGGACAACGGGCCAATCATCGGATTTCGGCGTCGAACGCATTGCACTTACTTCCGAGGACTGACCCGTCTCGCCACAAGTACAAGGGCCTTGGCGTGAGGGGACTTTGGAGGATGCTGGGAATAGTAAATGGCGGAGACAGAAAATGAGAAGGGTTGACTTACTATGCAGCCTGATGCCAATTGTGGTTGTAGCGATCTTGCCGGGATGCAAGGGACATTCTATTGTTGATTTTGAGAATCCTGAGATTGCATCTTGGGTCAGCTTAGCGAAAGAGGTGTCGCCGGAAATAAGAGAACGATATTCGGTTGACGGTGTTCTTGTCATACCATCGATAGGACATAGTCGGCTGGAAACCCGAGATTCCGGCTATGAGGCGTGGATCGCTGCGTTCTCTCCAGAGATGGTGGAGGTCGAAATAAAGGAGTTGTCTCTGACAATAGACGGCAAGCCTATCGTGCTTGAAAGTCCATTTTCAGATAGAGTCATGGATGACTTTAAATACAGCGAGGACTACCAAGCTTTCCATGCTTATGTAATTTCGCCTCCTTTCAACGTTCAAGCCCCGGAAGACAGGAAGAAACTCCATGTGATCTTGACTGTCGAGGTTAGAAGGAGGGAGAACACTACGAAATCAGGATCTCTGGAGGCAATCTTTAAGCCAAGAAAACGCACTTACTATTTTCCACAGGCATGAAACGAATAAGGACGCTGAAATCTGGGGACACCACACTGGGTGTCGCGCGGGATTGATGATGTTCGTGCCTTCGCTTTGAGCCTCGTTCACGCAAGGGGAAAGGGCAATTGCTCATGCGAAACGTATCGCCGCAGAATCGGCCGGAAAAATGGATTCTCTTTGTGGGAAGGAACGCTTCATGGAGATACTGGCCTTTGATTCAGATCTCCTTCGGAGTGCTCTTTCTGGTACTGTTTCTGCTGACACATTGGATTACCTGCGCTATCTTCAGCATGATTTGTGCCTTCGTAGCCCTTACCTACTTCGAGCGCAGGGTCTTCTATCGAATTATCAAAAGGCAACAAGAGTGTATTGACACGCTTGACAGCGAAAACGATGACGCAATTCGCCGCCGAGATAAGTAAGGTGCCCGTGGAATTGTGGGTGCCGTGTTCTTTGCAGGCGCCAAAAGGATATTTATGAGACTGAACAAATGGTTTTGGGTTCGAGTTGCCATTACCGCTATAGGAGGACTCTCAGGCCTCTCCATCACGTCGCCAAGCAACGTGGAATCATCGAATGTGGACTGGCCGGCGGCCTTGCTCATCTTTCTGTTTAGTATAGTTGGCCTACTTATAGTGCTTGCTGTCCAGGCACTCAACCCACGTTCGGCGAAGGTCTGGCGCGAGCCGTCATGGGAGGTGAATCCTTTTCTCTTCGCGGAGCCTCTTCAGTTCTCCCACTGCGCCGCATATTACTTCCTCGCGACCGGAACGGTCGCATGCGCAACACTGCTCTACAGAGGCACAACGGGTGCTCCGCTGGCGGTGTCATTACTGGCTGTCGGAGCGGGGGTACGCATAGCGGTCAGACTTTCGGCCTTCCTTTTCAAAGGCAAGATGGGTACAAGGAAAGTGGATGGTGATGCTATGTCCCAGGAAGGACCGGCACGTCTCTGATTGTATGGTCGTCCGGTCACAGACCCAGCCCGGCCCATATCTCCTTTCTGCGGCAATTCATTTATGGGGCGGGTCTTGATGAGCCGATATGCCTGATGGATGCAGCGGATGGCAACGCCCTGTATTACTACCACTGGGACCAGGAGACTTCCAGATATGGAACCATCACCAGGTATTGAGATTCAGACAATTGGGAACTACCAAGCAGTCCTTCAGAGATTCGGACGTTGGCCTTCCTTTCACGATTCGGAAATCCACTCCGTTCTTCTGGATCGCGATGGTCCGGACAGTCCCTATCTCGAGATGCGCGTCCATGTTTTTGAGATGAAATCCGATGTGGACAAACAAGGTAGATACGTCTGCGACAAACACACTATGATCACGATGCGATTCAGCGGTATTGAATCCGAAGAGATCGTTGGGTTCAACGAACAGAACGTGATTTTCCACCTGCATATGCGGCCTGACCAGGACCGCATCTACGTGGAGATCTCCTCGTCTTACGGGTGCGCCGGTTCGTTCACATGCAAGCGTGTTGCCATCAAGTCTGTAGAAGATTTCAGAGAAAGGGAATAACAATGGGCGAATCCGGGTGCCCCCGGCATTCCGTGTCCGGAATTCCGGGATGTGGGAGACTACCGAGGAAACATTGATAGTAACAATTTGTTACATCTTATTGCACGTGGCTCAAGCGAGCATCTTCGGGTTCTGCATGTATCGCGCCCTATCCCTGGGCCGTGCCTATGAGAGGGAACTTACAGAGAAGTGCCCGGCTGTCGCGGAGAAACGACACGCAGACCCCTTTTATCGAGTGACTCTCCCCGGAGCGCGGCTTTATTGGCATCCAACGGGAGAAGACGAACTCGACGACGCGTCATTGCGTCGCAAGGGAAAGGCCATTTCCTGCTATTGGATCGGTGCTTTCATGATTCTCACTCTGCCAGCGCTTGCAGCGCTGATAGTCAGCGGCCTGCGAAGGTAGATAAGAAGGCTGACTTCGGGGGTCAGCTAACATGAAAGGCAGAGCCTCGTCGCTGCTCTAAGGCGCATGTGAGTTGGAGGTTGAAGGATGTTTGGATGGCGCCCCATTGAAGCCGTCGTAACGGGCATTACCGTGGGTTTTCTCGTTCTGCTGGCGTTAGGAACGCGACCCGGGTCGAGTATCCTGTTCAAAGGAGAAAAGCGACCCAGCGAGAAGACCCTGAAGTATGTCCATGCCGTGGTAGTCGTTGGATTGGCGGTGGTTTTCGTCTGCTTTCTGGCGTCGGTGATCTGCTACCACTACACGGGAGGATAAAGTGAGAACCCAATCTTCCCGACAGATCATCGGTGTATCATCCATAGTCCAAGAAGCCACGAAAGCATCATGATTATCGGGCCCCCGAATACAAGAATCATTGTACCTCGATATGGTAGGGACAGCCACCCGTTTCACGACACGATCGCAGATTACAGTTCTCAGTTATCTTGATGCCGTTGAGAGCCACCCTTTACGACTTAGAACTGCCCAGGCGATCTGAATGTGCTGTTCCTTAAATATACGCTTACGGTCACTCCAAGCGTATGCCCTTTCGATAGCTTGTTCGACAGTAAGCGCCTCTTCGTGCGCCGCCACCCAATGCACCGTAGCCAGAAGCTCCATACCGAACGGCGTTTCAAAGCCCTCGATCAAATCCGACACACGGTTGAACCGTTCGTGGACTCTGGGGTGATTAGCCAGAAACTCCTCCGCCGCTTCGATTGCCTCACGCTTGAGCTCAATCTGCTTGTCAGGACGATCAGAAGCATCTCCGTATCCAGTAACGAAATGCCCCTCGATATGTGTTAGCACGTGTCGCAGATTTTCGGCATAAGGTCCGTACGGTCCCTTTGCGTAAACGAGCTTAAGGTTCTGTCCCGTTTCTTGCATAAAGTACATCAGCTTATGAATCTCAAGCAGTGTTACCGACGGGTCCATCACCGCCGCCAAATAACGACGCATTAATCCTAATAACGCCGCCCGACCTTCTGTCATGTTTGGCTTCTTCTCAGCCTTGGCCATCTCCTCAGCCGAGGGGGCGCCTTTCGGCTCGAACAGCAACACCTGCACGTCCGGCAATCCCTGGAATGCGCGTTCAATGCGCGGCCGAACGTCTTTCCATTCCAGGCCCCCCAGGCCGCAACCCAATGGCGGCACTGCCACCGACTTGACGCCAAGTCGTCGGACTTCCGCTACGAGTGCACCGAGTCCTAACTCAATGTCCTCAATTCGACTCTTACTTCGCCAGTGCCGTTTTGTAGGTAGATCGATTACGTAGTGTGGCTGCGCGAAACGGTTGAGGTCATGCACCAGGACCATGCCGGGCAGGAGTTCGCCGCGTTTACAGACCGACTCATAGGCCTTGAACACCTCGGGAAACGCTTTCTTGAACTGCAGCGCGATTCCACGTCCCATCACGCCTACACAGTTCACCGTGTTCACCAAAACGTCTACCTTCGCTTTCAGAATATCGTCTTGTCGCAATTCAATCACCAGTGGCTCCTTGCGCTCGATAGTACCACGATCGTTCTACGCGCACCGGCGGTTGATGATCTGACTCCGAGAGAGTACGCTGTACCGCTCTCATGGCTGTCGTATCTCTTACGCCGATTCTCTCCACGAGTTCCCACGGAAACGACTCATACATCAGAAACTCCGCTTGTTTGCCTTCTTTGACGACCATGTCGCGGAAGTCCGTCGCCGCCACGGCCGGCCAGTTAATTTTATCGAGATCGTTCAGGCTGTTGTAGAACTGAGCAAGGCAGGTCCCGGCATTACGGTCGGAGAACGCCCAGCACACGCCATGACGTTCGGCCCACTGAACCGTGCTGATCAGATCAGCCTGAAGGTGCACGATAGGTCCCTGTCCTTCAGTATAGCACAAATCAGGATGGTTGCCCCTATGCAGAATATAGAGCATGACCGAACGCGGGCAAAAGTAGAATGGTGCGTCTTCTCCAACTTTCGTTCCGGGATTACAGTGTACCTCGATCTCATGCAGGCGTCGATGTTTGATCCTCCGCATGCCCACGACCTCACAATCCAGGCCCAATTCAATTCGTTTGGCATCCGACCAAACCACACCCGCTTGCACGATTTGCGGCGTATTTCGCAAATGTGTGATGTGATAGATCTTCGGATTGGCAGGCATACGTGCCATTTTGTTCATTCAGGCTCCTTGGTCGCACACTGTTAAAGTTGCTAACTGGCCTTATACTTTACATCACGCCATGGCTCCTGTCCACTTCATGGTCCAACCATGGCCTTCGCAGCGGGCTTGTTGGCAGTCGCCTCGTTCGCGAGAGATTCGGGAGAGGCTGGCGGGATCCACCCCTGAATCAAGCCTTGGGTCGGGAAATACGGCTGCATCGCTGACCCTGCGGACAAGAAGCAGAACACGGCGTCACATCTGGAATTGGGGACCACTGGGCACACGGGTGGCTCATCAGCTTTGCCAGGCCAGGTGAAGGCGGGCGGCGGCGGTCTGGAGAGTGCGGTCGAGGGTCCAGAGGGGCAGGCCGCTGAGGGCGGCGGAGGCGAGCAGGTGGACGTCGACGTAGCCCAGGCCCAGACCCATCAGGCAGTTCGATTCGATGAAGTGCAGGACCTCTTTGTCGGCGGCGACCGGGCAGGTGCACAGCGTCTGCAGCAATTCGAGGATCTCCCGGCGGTTTTTCAGATTGCCGCAGGCGAGCTCGCCCAGGACAAATGGATGGCACACGACGGCCGCGGCGTCGAGCTGTCTGGCCAACTTCGGCAGGCTCCGGCGCAAGTGCTCGACCCAGACGGAGGTATCGACCAGGACCATCCCGCTACCTCGGCATCCTGCGCCGGCGCGGCCGCCGCAATCGCTTTTCGGTGCCGCCGAGCTTCGCCAGCCGCTGGGCGCTCTTTTGTGCGATCAGGGCTTCCAGGCCCATATGCACGAGCGCAGTCCGTTCCGCGACGCCCGTCAATTCCGACGCCCTGGCAACCAACTCATCATCCACATTCAACGTCGTTCTCATGCCGTGTGCCCCTGATGCATCATTGATACATATATGTATGCACAAAATGATGCATTTGTCAAGTGAAAAGAAGGAAGAAGGAAACTGAAAATGTCAGGTGCTTTTTCCGGGTTCGGCGTGCCGGCCCTCGTCCTGGAGTTTTTGAATGGCTTTGAGTTGGCGGAAGGCTTGGCGGTCGCGGGGACGATGCAGGGCTTCTTTGGCGCGGATCAGAGCGTCGGCGGGGGCGCCGGGACCGGCCCTCGAAGCAAGCCTTAAGCCGGGTAGATATGCTTGCCTCCCTGGCTCTGCGGACGCGTCGAGAGGAAGGGAAATGCAATACATGGGCAAGATGCCCATGCTACTTTGTCGCGGGGGACATGGGGAGGTTGACGCGGATTTTCATGGTGCCGATGTCGTTGTCGACGAGCATGCAGACGCGGCCCGCGCCGAGACTCATGTGCGGGAATGCGACCCCCTGGTCACGGTCCAGGTTCCTGGCGAGGTCCGGGGACCTGTCCAGCTCGGCGAGGAGTCCCTGGAACGTCTGGCGGACCGTCATGCCGGAGACCTCGACGTACTTGTTGCCCTGGGTGGGGTCCCGGCGCCGGCCGGTCAGGGCCGTCACGTCGCGCTGAAACTGCTCGGCGAGCCAGTGGATGAGGGCGATGCGCCGCGCCTCTTCGGTGGCATAGGGGGTGGTCAGGACCTCGGGGTCGAGGGCGAACCCGGCGTAGAACAGGATGCCCTTGCGGGGCGGAATCAGATGGTCGTTCGGCTTTTCCGGCACGGCGACGGCCCGCTCGTCGATGCAGAAGAAATACTTGCGCTGGGCCGTCATGCGATACTCGTCGAAGACGACCAGATTGAGCCAGGTGACCAGGCCGTCTTTGCTGCGACCGGAGAACGCGACGGCCGTATCGCTCTGCGTGACGGGCGCCGCCTCGACCTTCTTGCGGTTGATCTGGTAGGCCGGGTCCCGGGCGAGGTTCAGCACGTCCAGCGTCGTGCTCGTCCGGAGCTGCGTGCGGTCGTAAGGAACGGCCATCTGGGCGTAGGACACCCGCAGGGCCGGGGAGTAGGCACAGCCGGCCAGGCCCATCGCAAAAAAGAGAGCCGCCAGGCGCAACGTCCCCCGTGCCGCTCCGGCCTCTCGATTCTTCACCTGCGGCCTGTCGGTCGTCATCGGGCCCCCTTTCTCAATCTACGATTTACCATTGATGATTTACCATTCGGCTTCGCCGGCCGGATGAGACGTTAGCCGTGACCGGCCTCACAATCGCAAATAGCAAATCGTATATCCTGATTTTACACTTCCTTGGCGTCGATCCATGTCATCATCTTTCTCAGTTGTCGGCCGACGGTCTCCAACTGACTCTTGTGGTCATTTTCGTACAATTCGTTGAACTTCTTGAGTCCGCCTTGGAACTCGGACACCCATTCTTTCGCGAATTGGCCGGAGGTGATTTCGCCGAGGATCTTCTTCATCTCCGCCCGCGTCTGGTCGGTGATGATCCGCGGCCCGCGCGTCAGATCGCCATATTCGGCAGTGTTCGAGATACTGTAGCGCATGTAGCTCAGCCCCCCCTGATAGATCAAATCGACGATCAGCTTGACCTCATGCATGCACTCGAAATAGGCAATCTCGGGCTGGTAACCGGCGGCCACCAGCGTCTCGAAGCCGGCCTTGATGAGGGCCGACAGGCCGCCACACAAAACCACCTGCTCGCCGAACAGGTCAGTCTCCGTCTCCTCTTTATAGGTCGTTTCGAGGATGCCGGCGCGGGCCCCGCCGATGCCGTGGCCCCAGGCCAGGGCGATCTGCTTGGCGGTGCCGGTGGCGTCCTGCTGGACGGCCACGAGGCAGGGCACGCCGCCGCCTTTCTGGAACTCGCTACGGACGAGGTGTCCCGGCCCCTTCGGCGCGATCATGACGACGTTGACATCCTTCGGCGGCACGATGTAGCCGAAATGGATATTGAATCCGTGGCAAAAGCCCAGCGTCTGCCCGGCCTTGAGGTTCGGGGCGATCTGGCCCTCGTACACCTTCGCCTGCATTTCATCGGGCAGCGTCACAACAATCAGTGCGGCTCCGGTCACGGCCGTCTTGATATCGCCGGGCTTGAACCCGTGCTCGGTCGCCAGCTCAAAGTTCTTCGTCGCGGGCAACTNNGCTGTCGCGCAGGTTCAGGCTGTGCGCGTGTCCCTGCGAGCCATAACCGATAACGGCCACTTTCTTGCCCGCCAACGGCGTGAGCGGCGCGTCCTGCCCATAGTAAATCTTTGCTGCCATCGTGTCGTTCTCCTTTCTATCTGAAACGAACGTCAAACGCGAATATCGAAATTCCACGGGCTCAGCCTCGGCATCATAAACGCCAGCGCGGAAATAGTAAATTCCCAGCTTGCCGCTCCCGCGAGGATTTCACCCGCCTAACTTGCCGCGGACCCATAGCATGGGCATTCTGCCTGTGCGGGGACAAGCTCTGCTGACGACCCCGGCACGCAAAGGTAAGAACGTAGAAAGGGGGCGTCCACGCCTGCACACGGGCGAGATTTCGCGTTTGAGAAGCCGGTATCGGGTGGTCAACCGCCGGTTGTCGGTCCCCGCCGCGGCTTGCTCTGGGCATCCTGGGCCTGCGCGGGGCTACCACCCGGGCGTTTCCCGTCTGACGCCGGTCCGACCGGCGTCAGACCGAGCCGCTCGCGGGCCTTCGCCACGTCGCGAAAGATGCCGGTTTTGTCCGAATTGGCAAAACACCTCCAGAAGGTGACCGTGGTTGCGCGAAACCGTCTCAAAGAACTGGTCGTCGTTGAAGTCCCGCGCGCCCTTCACACTTTCAGCGGGAGCTTCTCTGTCCTGAGCACCTCGCCGTCTCGAAGTCAAGCTTTTGCTACCGGGCAATTCAGTACTTTCCTCACGTGTCCCAACGGGCGGGGCAGGGTACCCTGAACAAATTGCTTTCCGTCGTGTGAACGTCGGAAGATGCAGAGACAGCCACTCTCGGGCCGATGCCTGCATGGCGTTGCGGCGACGGGGATGCCCCCGCCGCTGATTTCGGTTCGCCGTGGACGCCTGGTATACGCGTTTCTCTGAACTGATTCGGCTGCGGGCTTGCGGTTCAGACATGGCCACCTCAGACACGTGCCTGGCAGTCTTATCCGTATGGAGAACTCGACGGTGTCTGAGTATGGAAGGGGACGGTCATGAAGAAGGCCGGAAGCAAGAGCCGATTATTGAAGTACGTGGTTGGGGCGGCTCTGGGCCTTGGCGCCGTGTGCCAACCGGCGGGAGCGGCCGAGGGCGGCGCCGGGTTATACCTGCCCGGCACCTTCGGACCGCAGACCGGCATCCTGCCGGAAGTGGGCATTTACCTGACGAACTACTCCTACTATTACACGGCCAGCGCCAGCCGTGCCTTGGCCGGCGGATTGCTGCGGCTCGATTTCGACCTCGATGTGTTCAGCAACTTCACCAGCGTCACGCACGTTACGGATTGGACCTTGTGGGGCGCTCAGTACGGTCTTGGGGTAATTGTGCCCGTCGTACGTGCCGAGTACGACGCGCGTATCCAGATCGGGGCCCTGACCCCGAAATTCTCAGACGACAATTGCGGCCTTGGGGACGTCATGGTCGCGCCGTTGTTGCTGGGCTGCCACCGCGGGAACTCCCATTTCCTGGGGATCACGAATGTGTACTTTCCGACCGGCAGTTACCACAGGGGAACGGGAGTGAATCTGGGCAAGAACCGCTACGCTGTCGAACCCGCATTAGGATACACGTATCTGAATGAGGAGAACGGCCGGGAGGTCTCGCTCGGTCTGGGCTACACGGTCAATTTCAAGAATACCGAGATCGACTACCGTACGGGGGATGAGTTCCACGCCGACCTCGTGCTGGCACAACACCTGCCCAACGGAATGATGTTGGGCGCCGCCGGCTACTGGTATGAACAGGTCACGGGTGACAGTGGCTCGGGGGCCATCTTGGGCGATTTCAAGGGGCGTGTCTATGGCCTGGGACCGGTCGTGTCGTACAACACGACGATCGGTGACCGCCTGTTCGCCATCAGCTTCAAGTATTATTGGGAGTTCGAGGCAAAGAACCGGCTTGAAGGCGACGCTGCGTTCCTCCAGTTGACCTACCAATTCTGACCGCCGCAATTCAACCAGATGAGGGACGGTGTAGCTCAAGGGTCTGGCTGGACCTGCTTGGCGGCAAGTCAGCGAGAGTTCCGGGCAGATGGCCAGTGTCAATTTTGACAAAGGAGACAAGACCATGAAGACGAAGCGAATCGGTTGGCGCGTTCTGTCGGTGTGCCTCCCTGTGGTTCTTCGCACAACGACGGTCCCGGCCATCGAGCCCATACCTCAGGAGTCAGGATTCAGCGGGTACGTGAACCTCGGGGCGGCCTACATCGAGGCCGAATCCAATATGATCAAAGGAACGAAGGTCGTCTCGTTTGGTCGCAGCACCATTGATTCCATCTTCGAGGGGCCCGATTCGGAATCCGATGTCGCCCCGATCCTCAATGGTGAACTGGCCTACACGTTTGCGGAATCGCGCACCCAGATCTACTGCGGCAATCAACTCGAGGACTTCCTGCGCTTTGACTACTCGACGCTGCTGGGTGTTCGGCAGGAACTGCCGGACAAGAGCGCAGGGGAAATCAGCCATGTTTTCAGCGGTATTGCCACGGAAGTGTGGAAGGACCCCTACGTGGCCAACGTGCCGCGAGATGAAACCGATCGCACTACGAATGGCATGCGCCTGGAGTGGGAGCGTTTCGGCGGCACGATGCTTGGCGTACAGTACCAATGGCGAAAGATCGATATTGACGACGAGCTCAGCGGGACCTTGGGGGGCTGGGCCTGACGCCTTTGCAGGTCGGCCAACTCAGCCGCGAAGGAGATCATCACCGCGGGGAGGTCTACTACACATGGGCACTGGGCGGTGGCCACATCCTCATCCCGGCGTTCCGCTATTCCCGGCATGACCTCGATGGCGACGCAATGGCGTTCGATCGTTACATGTTCCGGCTGACCTATGCGTACCGGGCCGAGAAATACAGCCTCGTCGTGAACGCGTCCATCGGAGCCGAGGACTACGATGAAAGAAACCCGATCTATGGCAGAACGCGAGACGATGACAGCTACGGCTTGGGGCTCACCGCGTTCTGGCATCGACCCTTTGACCTGCCGAAAGGTTTCAGTCTGGTCGGTACGGCCGCCTTCTATGAGGCAGATTCCAACATCGATTTCTACGACTCGAAGGCCTTTGTTCTCGGGATGTCCCTCTTTTATGGGTTCTAGCCCGGCCGTGATCGGCAGGGGGGTGAGGTCGGCCGGGCACTTGGCATCGTGCCGGAGCAGGCCGACTCTGTCGCGGTCCTGCGTATGCTCGCGATGCCCGCGGAACGGGCCTTGACACCCCCGCCCGTGTCCGACATGATAGTCTCCAGCGAAGATTCCTGTGGAGCCGATAACAGAAGGTATGAGTTCTCAAAGAATAGCACAGGCCCTGGTCGGACTGACTGTCATACTTATCCTGGCGGGCGGCGTCATCACACCTGAGCCTTCCATCGCATCGGGCAGCGATTTCGGGGACTGGCGGTTGTGGCGTGGCGTGATCGAGGGGATGCAAGGGGGCGAAGGGTACTACGAGGCGACGAATCGGCTGCTGCGCCAGCATAATTACGCCTTACGGCCGTTCATCATATGGAGACTGCCCACGCTGGCCACGATAAGCAGCATCATCGGCCCCCCGGCGATGAAACTCGCCCTCATCACCCTCGCCTGCGCCGCTGTGGTGGCGTGGATGTGGGAGCTACTTCGACAGTTCGGCAAATGGGCGGTACTGGGTTGCCCACTGGTGTCATTCTGGGTCGCGGTTGCCTACGCGGGACACGCGTGGTTGTTCCACGACACTTGGGTCGGACTCTTGATTGCACTGTCGTTCTGGTTCTATTCCCGTAAGCGGTGGGCTTGTGTGGGAATTGCTCTGCTGACCCTGCTGATCCGCGAGCACGCCGTGCTGTACGTCCTGGTGATGCTCGGGTTTGCCGCTTGGCAGCGACACGGCCGCGAAGTCTTCGCCTGGCTCATCTGCCTTGTCGTGTTCGGGTCCTACCTGGTGTTCCACGCGTATATGCACGCCCGGTACGTTACGGACGGTCCGCTCCGGGCGTCCACCCCGTCGCTTGGCTGGCCGCTTCTTGTCCGCACCGCCATATGGACCCTGCCGGGCTTTGTGGGCGGGCACTGGCTCCGCGCGGCGGTCATTCCGCTGGCCTTGCTGGGAGCCATGCGGTCGCCGCGGCTGTTCTGGATTCTCTGCGCCTTTCTCTGCGCATTCATGTTCACCGCCGCCTCCGGCAACCAGTACTGGGGTCTGATTTACGCTCCTCTTCTGGCCGTTGGCCTGGTGTACGCTGTACCGGTCCTTGCGCAGCTCGGCCGCTGCGCCTGGCCGGGGCGCCCGGTCACAGCCTCCGAGCCGACGCCGGCGGAACCGATGTAGCGTGCTATGCTGCGGGCCCCGCCCGGCTCCGGCATAGTAGTCCCCAGAGACGCACCCTTGATGCTGCTACAACAAATGAGAGTTCCGGCGCTTCATAGGCCGGATCGATGTGGTGAGGCCGAAATGAATGGGATGGCCACGAAGCTGCGAAGGCCGAGGCATAAATGAGACGAGAGAGGGCGGAAATGTGACTATCCCCGTTTTTCACGAGGCATTGCGATGGCCATCTGGACACATCAGGCTCAAACACTCCGGCTGGGCAGCCTGACGACGGCTCTTGTCCCCGATCCAACCGCGATTGTCGCAGAATGCAGCCACTCGGGTTTGAGATCTTACGCGCGGTGCACTAGCCTGATACTCGAAAGGAATCACTATCTCATCCGTGCTCTTGTTTTTCTGATTTCGAATAAGAAAGCAAGCCGGTCGAAAGAGTTCGGAACGTGGCTTCGACGACCGCTCGGTGCGGGCCTTTTGGCCGTCGTCCTGGGCTTTGCGATCGTGCCCGGCGCGCGCGCCGCGGAGTTCGATGTCTCCGTCGAGCAAATCACTTTCGGAAATAAACACCACTTTTTCGGGTATATCGGCCAGTGCCGGACGATCCCCTGGAACGCCGGCGCACGGTATATCGTGGCTCTGCGAACCGACTTTCACGACCGCATGCCCGAACCCGGCGAAGCCGCCGATGTCGTGCTGGTTGACACGACTCAAAGGAACCGCGTCCTGCCGATCGAAAAATGCCGGGCCTGGAACTTTCAGCAGGGAACGATGTTTTACTGGAATCCCAAGAAGCCGGAAACGCAGTTTTTCTTCAACGACCGGGACCCGCAGACCGGCCGTGTTTTCACCGTGCTCTATGATGTGGAAAAACGCGAGCGCGTCCGCGAGTTTCGCTACGAAGATGCCTCGTTTGGCAATAGCGGCGTCGCGCAAGGTGGTGGCGCCTTCCTGGGTCTCAACTACGGTCGCATGGCCCGGCTGCGCCCCGTCACCGGTTATCCCGGCGCCTTTGATTGGACCCAGGGAGTCAACGCCCCAACCGACGACGGCATCTTCAAGGTGGACACAGACACGGCCGAGAAGCGCGTGCTGGTGTCGTTCCGGCAATTAGCCGACTTGCTGCGGTCCCGTCACCCCAATATTGACGACATCCCCCTGTTCATCAATCACACGCTTTGGAACCGCGATGACAGTCGGATCTATTTCTATGCGCGGGGCAATTGGGGACGCCCCGGCCCTTCGATCGACGTTCCCTGCTCAGTCAAATCCGACGGAACGCGGCTGACTATGCATGAGACGTTCATCGGCGGGCACCCGGAGTGGGGAGACGGCAACCAGGTCATTGGCTCACGAGACAACCGGCAGGTGCTTTACGATGTGGACCGTAAGGAAATCGTGGGGCGGATCGGAACGCCGGAGATTCTGCCCAAACCGGGTGGGGACATTTCGTATTCGCCGGACGGAAAGTGGTTTGTCAACGGCTACAACGATGGAAGCAAGAGTTACTACGTCATCATTCGCCTGTCGGACGGGGCGCACGTGCGCACGCCCGGCATCGACAAGGGGTCTTACCGCGGTGATCTGCGAATCGATCCCGCCCCTTGCTGGAATCGTTCGAGCGATGCGATTCTGGTCCCCGGCGTAGTCGAAGGCGACCTGCGCCAGTTGTTCCTATTAAGGATTCGGCCCGAGAGTGAATAGGGGGCGCATTAACGTGCGAAGTGCAACACAATGTCGTCCTGCCGGCGTCGTTCAAGGACCCGCACCGGCGTCTCTGGTATGCCCGTCAAGCGATTGAACACGGCTGGTCGCGGGCTGTGCTCGTGCACCGGATCGAGTCGGACCTCTACTGGCGTCAGGGCAAGGCCGTCACGAACTTCCCGGCCACGCTGCCGGCGGCGCAGTCGGACTTGGCCGCGGGGGTCATCAAGGACCCGTACAGTTTCGACTTCCTCGCCCTCGGGCCCGACGCGGCTGAGTACGCCCTGCGGAACCTGGCCAAGCCCGTCGGCGTCGCCCGCTACGTCACCCCCTTGGTCGAGAAGCTGCCCGTCGNNAAGCCCGTCGGCGTCGCGCGCTTGGTCGAGAAGCTGCCCGTCGGACTCAAGGGCGTCCTGCCCGCCCCGCGCGAGATCGAAGCCGAACTCTACAAGACCAAGGATAGGGGAACCAAAAGGAGTACCTGACAACGGCCCTTTTTTCCGAGCGACGAGGGCCGAGCCACGGTCAAGGCCCGCGAAACGAGCCTTGACACCCGTGCCCACTTCCGGCATAATAGTCCCCAGAGATACACCCTTGGTGGTCTTGCGAAATGAGAGTTGTGGCCCTCTGTGGGGCGGATAGGTGTCGTGAGGCCGAAATGAATGCGATGGTCCGCTGGTTTCGAGAACTGAGGGAGGAACCAGATGGGGCGGAGGGAGAATAGGGTACGTTCGTATTACCCTGTAATGGTAGGAGGATGATTCCAATGCGTATGAAAAATCGGGGTAACCACGTGGCAAGGGGGCTGGTGGCCGGCTGTGCCGCTGTATTCTTCGCCTTCTCGGGCGTGCCGGCACGGGCGAGCATTATCAGTATCGATGGGTCGGGTGATACCGGACAGATTATTGGCGTGGATCAGGCCGTGGCCATTTCCTTCGTATTGACACAGAGCTTCACGAACGTGTCGATCAGCGCACCGATTAACTCGTTTGGAGGCAGCGGCGGCCTCTGGCTGCAAAAGAATGCGATTGGACCGACCGCGTCCTTCGCCGATGTCATTTTCGCCGAGCCATTTGACAACACGAGCGTGCCGCCTTTTGCCACGGGTCTCACACTGGAGCCAGGATTGTATTTCCTGATCGTTTCGATCGACAGCGGGTATGCGACCTGGACCGGCAGCACGGCGCCGGTTGAAACGATTGGTGCCGGGGCGGCGCTGGGGCTGGAGTTCTATGCCTCCGGCTTGGCACCCTTTGTGCCGCAAACAGACTTCTCGGTGTTGTTTGCCCCGGGGGCATTGCATTACAGCGTGGACGGCCGTGCAGAGGTTCCGGTTCCCGCTCCATCTACCATCACCCTGGCGGGACTGGGACTATTGAGTCTGGCCGGCATGCGACGACGCAGAAGTTCAATTCTTTGACGTCGACTGATTTCCACGTATCACTTCTGCCTTGTTTCTGCCGCCCGTCTCCGGCATAATCGTCCCCAGCGAAATACCCGTGACGAACAGGCGATGCACAGGGTTATTGAAGGCCTGATACGACGATGAGCAAGCAGCAACCGGCTCGGAAATCCGCAGGACGAAAAGCACCATCCGCATCTTCCCGAAAACGCAAGGTCGAGGTGCGCTATTTCGACCGCTGGGCAAAGCTCCGCGAAGAACTCGACGTATTGTCCAACGCCAGAAGGTGGGCATTTCGCGGCCAGGAGAACGCGAAGTGGGGCCTCACGCACACACTCTACCGGCACCTCAAATGCCGCGGCGTCAAGCGTGAACGGTGGGCCAGGCAGGAAGAGAGGATCATTCGCATCTTCTCCCGCAAAGCTCNNGCCGCCTTCTTCGCGCTCGACAACGCGTGCGAAGGCACGGATGCGGCGATCTGGGCGGTCAACGCACCGCTGGTAAATGTCGACAGAAACCCCGCGCTGAGCACGCGCAGCAAGACGGGTCCGCCTCCGCCGCAGCCCTGGGAGCAGGACCCCTGTTTTCAGCACCGTCGCAAGACCGGCAAACGGACCGCGTGTATCATGGACCCCTACGTCATGAACCAGCGCTTGATCGCGCAGTCGGGGATCTTCGTGGTCCCGACGGTCCTGGATGCCCCCCTGGATGAGTTGCTGCTCGAACGCCGTCATTCCGGATGCGCCCTCCTCAAGCTGCAGATCCGGACGTCCAAGGTCCGCAAGGAGGCGCTGTGGGATTTGTACCAGATGAACATCAACCAGGCCACGCTCTTCCCTGGCTTGGACGGACTGGCGCGCTCCATGGCCCAGGAACTCGAAGTTGACTATAAAGACAACGTACAAGGCTTTGTGGCCCCAACCGCCTATGGATGATCGAGAACCGAATTCGAAGAATACCTATAATGCGGACGACATGAGCACGTGCGATTGCCCGCATACCCTTGTCGTTGGGGAGTACATTGGCGGCTTCCACGTGAAACGTGTGATTGCCACCGGCGGCATGGGAGTCGTCTATGAAGCCACACAAGCGAATCCCAGAAGAACCGTTGCTCTAAAAATCATGAAGCGGGGAATGACTTCGCGCAGTGCTCTGAGACGGTTCCAATACGAAGCGCAAATCCTGGCCAGGTTACGGCATCCCGGCATAGCCGAAATCTATCAGGCAGGGATTCATGAAGAAGAAGTTCCGGGATATGGCAGAATTGAAGAACCCTATTTCTCCATGGAGTATATTCCCAATGCCAAGACCATTGTGGAATATGCCCATGCGAATAGTATGTCTACGCACGATCGTCTCGATCTATTTGTTAAGGTATGCGAGGCGGTCCATCACGGCCATCAAAAAGGGATTATTCACAGAGATCTTAAGCCAAGTAATATCCTGGTAGATTCCTCCGGACAGCCCAAAGTAATTGATTTTGGCGTGGCTCGATCCACCGATTCCGATATGGCCGTCACCACTTTGCAGACGGACGTGGGAAAGTTGATCGGAACACTGCAGTATATGAGTCCGGAGCAATGTGATGCCGATCCGCACGACCTGGATACTCGCAGTGATGTGTATTCTCTGGGCGTCATACTCTATGAGCTGCTGTGCAACCAGCTGCCGTACGATATCAGCGGTACCGCCGTTTATGAAGCCGCGCGTAGAATTCGCGAAGAATCGCCGCCCAAACCGAGTACGATCAATCGAATGCTTCGCGGCGATGTGGAAACGATCCTGATGAAATCCCAGGACAAGGATCGAAACAGAAGATATCAATCGGCCGCGGAGTTGGCACAGGATATAAGACGCTATCTGAATAGTGAACCCATCGTTGCCCACCCACCCAGTCTGGCCTATCAGGTACGGATGTTTGCCCGGCGGCATCGAACCGTTTTCTTCGCCTTGGCCGTTGTGTTGATGACCCTGGTTCTAGCCACGGTAACAAGCGTTGTCTTTGCCATTCGAGCCGAGCGCGCGCGGGATTCTGAAAAGGGGCAGCGTGTGGCGGCTGAAAACGCGGAGAGGGAGGCAGAGAATGCAAGAGATGCGGCTGAACACGCGAAGCAGAAGGCAGTGGCCGCATTGGAGGATCTCCAGCGAGCGGGTTACATAGCCAATGTCAGACTTGCGGATCACTATATCAAGACGAACTATGCTTTCATGGCGAAAGACGCTCTCGATAAATGCCATGAGGGCTACAGAAACTGGGAATGGGACTACCTCAATTCCATCATGGATACCAGTACCTTAACGCTCCGCGGCCATTCACACAACGCATCCGCCGTGGCTGTCAGCCCGGATGGCAAATGGATCGTTTCGGGTTATCGGGATCAGACCATCGTGATTTGGGATGCCGAATCGGGTGAGGAACTAAGAACCTTGAGGGGGCATACAGGTTGGGTGACCTCCGTAGTTGTCAGCCCGGACGGCAAACAGATCGTTTCAGGCAGTCTGGATCGTACGGTCAGGATTTGGGATGTGGCGTCGGGTGACGAACTACGAATCTTAAGAGGGCATGAAGGAGGTGTAGAATCAGTGGCCGTCAGTCCGGACGGCAAACGGATTATCTCAGGCGGTGGACGCGGGGATCGGACAGTCAGGATCTGGGATGCCGCTTCGGGCAACGAGTTGAAATCACTGGTGGGACATACAGACGGGGTGCGAGCGGTAGCCGTCCGCCCCGATGGCAAACAGGTCATCTCGGGCAGCCCGGATAGAACCATCAGGATTTGGGACGCCGAAACGGGCCAGGAACTGAAGACCCTGAAAGGCCACCGGAGAGGCATACAGTCCATGGTCGTGAGCCCGGACGGCAGACAGATCGTCTCGGGCGGTGAGGATCATACCGTCAGAATCTGGGACGCCGAAACCGGTGAGGAGGTGAGGACGTTGGCGGGACATGAAAGCTGGGTCATGTGCGTGGCCGTCAGTCCCGACGGCGAACGGATCGTCTCGGGCGATGGGGATAACTGTACGATCAAGATCTGGGACGCCGAGACCGGCGACGAAGTGAGGACCCTGAGAGGACATGAAAGCTGGGTGCTGGCGGTAGCCGTCAGCCCGGATGGCAAGCGGATCATTTCAGGCGGGGACAATACGGTCAGGATCTGGGATGCCGAATCCGATCCAGCGCGCAGGACCCTAACGGGGCATAGAGGTACAATAATCTCGGTAGCGTTCAGCGCGGATGGCAGACACATTATCTCGGGCGCTTCGGACAAGACCGTTAAGATTTGGGACGCCGAATCGGGCAAAGAACAGATGACTCTGAGAGGACATCAGGGCATCGTATGCTCGGTCGTTGCGGATCCGGACGGCAAACGAATCATTTCGGGTGCCTCCGACAATACGGTCAAGGTATGGAATGCCGAATCGGGCGAAGAACTGAGGACCCTGAGTGGGCATCAGGGCCGGGTATCCGCAGTCGCCATCGATCCAGATGGAAAGTATATGGCTTCGGGTGCCTGGGATGGAGTTGTCAAAGTCTGGGAGGGCGAATCGGCCAAGGAATTGAGAACCTTGACAGGGCGCCTGGACGCCCCCGTACTCTCCATAGCTTTCAGTCCGGATGGCGAACGGCTCATTGNNATATGGGATGTGCAGTCGGGTGAAGAGCTGAGGACCCTGAGCGGGCATCAGGGCCAGGTAAACGCCGTCGCCTTCAGTCGGAATGGCGGGAGACTCGTGTCGGGCGCCTGGGATAAGACTATCAAGATTTGGGACGCCGAATCAGGGGAAGAGCTGAGGACCCTGAGAGGACATGGCGGTGCAATAAGCTCATTGGCCGTCAGTCCCGACGACAAGCGGATCATTTCTGTCAGCAGTTGGGACTATACGATCAAGATATGGGATGTCGAATCGGGTGAGGAACTCATGTCTCTGTGCAAGTATGAAAAGGGGGCACGTTCCGTGGCCGTCTCGCCCGACGGGAGCACGATTGTCTCTGGCAATGGCGACGGCACCATCTTCGTTTGGAGAATACAGTCAGGCGGACGCGATTAGGCCGTGAGTCGAGGACCGCCACGAATGGCGGTTCCCCAGGGCGGAAATGGAAAGAGACCCCTTGGCCGATAGGACTTCCGCGGACGACGTTGACTCGCATGAGGGTTCATCCAGGTTGCGTGTGGCTGGTGGTGGTGGGCCTGTTCTGGGTGGG
>JABAOC010009643.1_pt1 | contig 21967 bp, 28 predicted proteins | sample 7062161 | NCBI WGS metagenome assembly JABAOC01 (sample SAMN14538625, study PRJNA623070) | marine sediment metagenome | biome: marine biome [ENVO:00000428]; feature: marine pelagic biome [ENVO:01000023]; material: deep marine sediment [ENVO:00002113] | place: India: Gulf of Khambhat ... | reverse complement strand
ACCGTATTTTCATAATGATTTAATGCGTGGGGACGTAGTAAATTCTCCTTTGTGAACATCTTGAATGAAAGAAAAGAGATTCTGAAAGAGATGGTTGATAGAGTTGGTGACGGGATCAGTAGAGAAACAGTCGCCCAGAAGACGGAACAATTCATGAAATATGGAAACATCTTCCTCTTCTTTGAGGTAATGAATCTCAGAAAGGAACTTCAGATTCTGAAGAGTAAAACGCAATCTTCCCTCGCTATACAGCACCAGAAACGTTGAGACAGTAATAGAAACGCTGTCTCGCAACATCGTATCTATCAAGAAATAATGTTGACACTGCCAACGCGAGCGCATACACAAAAACTTTTCATAAAGAACCCGCCTCTCGTTTTCTCGGTAGGGCATGAGCGAGAAAATATGGAAAATAATCAAAGCGAATTTGCTTGATACGAGACTCGTTTCCGTAGGGTTTTTGCTGTTGGCTGTGGTTTTTCTGGATTTCCTATTCTTGCACGTGATTATACCAGAGCTTGATACGCTTGAGCATCTTCTGTTTGGTTTCGTTCTGTCCGAATTCGCGAAGAATACCGCAAGCTCGCTGGCTCTGGAAGAGTTGCTGACCAGAAAGCTTGGACAGAAGGATTCTCAGCGAGTGAACTTGTTGATAAGATTGTTGGGTTTTCTCTTGATAGGAGGCTTGTTGTGGGAGGGAAGTGAGCGATTCGTCTTCCCTCTCTTCGGGTCTACACCTGAGCCGTTCTTCAGCTTCCCGATAACCCTAACCAATATCGATGGAACGATAGATGTGACTGTTGGAGCCGTAGGATGTTTTATGGCGTGGTATCTGGCGAAGTCGCGACCTTTACATACTTCCAAACTCACACAACATTCTTAAATATCGTTCAATGAAAGCCTTGCAAAGAAAGAGCGTAAACTAATGTACGCAGTTGGACATCTAGCTATCGGTTACATTACAGGAAAAGCTGCAAAGAAACTGCTGAATGTAGAAGTCAACCTTCCCCTCCTTTTGCTAGTGTCCATCGTCTCCGACATCGACTTGCTCATCCCCGGCCTAGAACACCGAGGACCCACCCACTCCCTCATCATCCTCACTCTACTTTTTCTTCCTCTCTTTAGAGTCTATGGAAAAAAGGCAGCACCCTACTTCGTAGCCCTCGCACAGCACTCTCTGATCGGAGACTACGTCACAGGAGGCGTCCAGCTTCTCTGGCCATTAACCGCTCACATTTACGGCTTGGCTTTTGAAGCAACCAGCTTAGCCGCGGTAGTCTTAGAGTGGGGGTTCTTCCTCGCCAGCCTTACAATTATGCTGAAGATGAAAGATATACACAAACTCCTCCAAAGACACCCCTCCAATCTCCTACTGTCCGTGCCGGTAGCCACAGTCCTGCTCCCCACATTAGCAAGCTTTCCGCTCTCTGTTCCTCTAGAACTTGTTGTCCCCCACCTCGCCTATCTCACGCTTTTTATCCTTTCCATCCTACTAGACGTTAAATACGTCTTGAGGAAAACCCGAAATGCATGCACATGCGTCAGGGAGCGCTCATTGAGGCTCAGAGTGTTGTCTCTTTGAGATTTCATCCTAAAAATCTGAGTATGTAGTCGTTCACGGTTTGCAGCAGCTTCTCCTCAAGGTTGATTTTGTAGTGCTCTGCCAAGACGAAGATCATGTAGAGAAGATCTGAAAGCTCGGTGGCCAGCATCTCCCTTGTTTTCGGCTTGTCTGGTGGTTTGAAGCCCTCCAATCCTTTGACGACAGAAGCCACCTCCCCAGCTTCCTCAAGAATATCCGTAACCATTACGAATGGGTCCCACGGTCTTCCTCTCTTTTCGTCGAGTCTCCTATTCATCTTGACGAAGGCTTTCCAGCAGAAGTGCTGTGCGTCAGACAAAGTAGTTGACATAGTATCACCAGTGAGTTAAATTTTAGAATTCTAAGGCAATAAAGAATTTCTTCTATATTCAGTTGAATGCGCATTTTAGCGTGGGTCTTTGAGCATTATTAGGACCTTCTCGATGTATCTTGTATGTAACCTTTCATGGTCAACAAATCTTCTCAGCATTTTTCTAGCTGTCCAGAGATTGCAGACCGTCGCTTCTGGGTCTACATGTTTTCTTGGCTGGAAGACTCCACTCCACGTCTCTTCTGGTAGATTCTGCAAGTTATAGACTGCAACTTCTCTTGTAAGATGAAGTAATTCGAAAACATCTTCTGGAAATTCCTCAGCCAAGTCTATGTCCAGACGTGTGATGTACCACCATTCTACAATTCCTATGTGTCTCAAACAGTTTCTGATCGTACGAGGCTTTCTGGGCGGTTGCCAATCCAAAACATCTCCGTCTAAGTTGGAAACAAGTTTCAGTAGATCACTTCGAGAGTATCCCATTAACCGTATCGTCCTCTCTATGTCTTCATAATTAATCGGGAGAACCTCTGACCAAAACAAGGGTTCAGGCTTACCAGCCTCTACCGGGTTGTAAGTCACGCGAAGAATCTCTGCTTCTATTATGTCTATTTCGTCAGCCTTAATACTAGGCTGTTCGCCATGCCCTCTCAACCACTCAATCCACTCAACTACAGCAGCCCTAACTTTCTTTAAGGCGCTTTCAGGAGTCCTTCCAAAAACCCAGCAACCAGGGCAATCTGGAACAAAAGCTCCGGTCCCGCCAGAGCCAACCTCCAAACAGACAGGCAATTCCATTTGTCTCATATCCCTTATTGCTTCCAGCAGTTCACTTGATGAAATGGCTTCTAGACTTAAAAAGCGAATTCTTGGTTCACACAAAACTAGGATTAAAAGCTATGCGCGCTTCTCAATTAATAGCTGTAACGTACGTTAAATCCTTCAAATTCTCCTGTGGGCTTCTCCCACCCAACTTCCACGTTCGTAACTCTAGCCCCAGAAGGCCCGTGCCTACAGAACTCTACGATCTTATTAAGAGCCTCCTTCTCACCCTCAAAGACAGCCTCCACCCGCCCATCCCTACGATTCCTAACCCAACCAGCCACACCGAGGCGCCTAGCCAAACGCCGAGTCTCAAACCTGAAGAAGATACCCTGAACCCTACCGCTAACAAAAACATGAGCCCTAGCAACCATAAAAAGCCACCAACCACAACATCAAACGCATAAACGACCCGAAGACGGCGAAAAGAGGGTTCATCTTGACCTGTTAAGGCATGTCTGCTAGGGCGCCTTCCTGAACCTAACTGTCTGACCTGACAGCTCCAACTCATAGATCTGATTCACATCAAAGTCGATAGCGAGCTCTTCATACTCTTGTTCCGTCAGAAACAGAATAATCTTCGGAAGGCTGAACTCGGCTCTCTTCGGAATTATGGGAAGCTGCTGCTGCAAAGCCTGAACGACACCCTGAACCATCCTTGCCTCCTCTGTCGATGGCTGAATCGCGAATCTCGGAACTCTACGATCCTCAATCAACTCTATTCGCTTCCCAAGATTTCCATCAGGGTCCCGAATAGACTCTATCCTTTGAACTCTCACCCTTATCATGACAACCACTCTTCACTAATAATGCAAAGAAGCCTTTATGCCTTTCCCGAAAATATTCACTCCATCTCTATCGTCGCAGGCGGCTTCGGGGTCACGTCATAATAGACACTAGAAACATTAGAACATCCTTGGAGGATCTTCTGAGCAGTCTTTCTCAAGGTCTCCCATGGAATATTGGATACTTTCGCGGTCAAGAAGTCATGTGTTTCAATTGCGCGAATGACCATAACATACGGCTGCTTTGACCGCTTCTCTCGGACTGCATACAAGACCCGAGTGAGAGACGGATTTTCTCTCAGGACCTCGCCTTCTAGGGCAACAAGGTTGTCTATCGGCGGCTCATAAATGGAACCATTTGCCGTCTGAGCCTTGACCGCGACAATCTCTCCATAATGGCGCTTACTGCCCTTTATGCCCGTTGCTCTATCCTTGAAAACCTTCACAGATATACGTTCTGCTGGAATCTTGAGCACTCCTGCGGTAGTCTTCATTACATTCGAGAGCCTAGGATGCTCAAGAGCCTCGTTGTCGTCGATGACGGCAACGAAGTACTGCGCGGGTTTATGTTTAGCCAGAAATCCCTCCGTCATGGCCGTAGCCTCCTTCAGCGATTCCAGCTTGTCAGCCTTGATCTCGCCCACAATTCTTACCGAAAGACCAGGACCTGGAAAGGGCTGGCGCTCAGACATCTCAGAAGGAATCCCAAGAAATCTGGCCACTCTTCTGACTTGCTCCTTGTAAAGCGTAGATAGAGGCTCAATAATCTGGAATCCGTAATACTCAGTGGGACTTATTCCAGTTTGTGAAAGGACGTTGTGCTGAGTCTTTATTCCCCCAACTGTCTCTACGATGTCTGCTTGAATGGTCCCCTGCACAAGAAACGGACAACCCTCGCTCTCAGCGACCTCGCTCAGAATTTCATAGAACGTTTCTCGAAACGCCCTCCGCTTCTCCTCGGCGTCGCGCAGTCCCTTCAGCGACTTCAAGAAACGCTCTTGGACCCTGAGTATCCTAATGGGCAGCCTTAGCGGAGGCTGAGAGAGAACCTCTCTAACCTTCTCTGGTTCGCCAATTCGCATGAAAGCGTCGTCAAGCATCACACACAGGAGATTTTCCCCAAGGGCGCGGTGGGTCAGCACGGCGCACGTCGTGCTGTCGACACCACCAGACACGGCTATGAGAGCCCTCTCGCCACCAACCACTTCTCGGATCTCAATCACTTGCTTATTGACAAATTCCCGAGGGTTAAACTTCTGCAAAGCAGAAGGCTCCATCAGATCAATTCTTGCGCTATCTCTCTGCTTATATACCTGCCGCCTCGAGGCATTCTGCGTACTCCTGCGACTCGAAAAATGACCTCGGCAGAGATCGGCTGTGAAAGTGTCTTGAGATTTTTGAATCTTATGAAGGTTGTCTTAGGGCTTCCTTGAAGGAATTCTCGGTATTCCTTATAAGACCTCGGAGAGATTTCGTCTCTGTAAGTCCTCCAAAGATGGTCAGCCTCTCCGGTGACCCGTTCAACGAACTCGGCGAAGCCTCGAATCTCTTTGAGGGGATGCGTCAAGTAGAAAAGAAGCTGGTTCGTTTTCTTGGGTCCGACTAGTCCTCTACGAACAAAGGCGTGGAGCTTCTTTCCCGCTTCCGATCGGGCGCAGAGCCTATCCCACCACCTAGGAGTGATCAACAAAATGTATGCATACCGCTCTGACACTTGGAACACCGACCATTGTCAATCAAAACATCGCTTGTCTGACCTTATAAAATAATCCGACTTTTACTTCACAAACATACGCGCAAGAACCCGGATATTTCATGGTGTCCTCTACACTCAGCAGTAATTTCTATTGTCACAAAAAGTGAAGACATCCCCCGCAAACGGCCCCCTTCTTCTGTTGCTGGCGTGCTCTGGTGAAACGCGAATAGGAACAAGCCATAGATATTTGCTTGATGAATTCGAAAGTTCTACTGAATAACAGAGTGATACCAGTCTATCACAAACTCTGGCAGCTTCAATCCTCTTTCACTCAATCTTTCAACTAATTTAACAGGCAAGGGGCTCAAAACATATGCTGCCCGCATGTAAAACCTTCTGGGTTGGCCTGGCTTCACCGTTTCTTCTAGGATTATGCGAAAGTCTGACTTTTCAGCTAGAGTTGACTTTCGCTTGCCTGTGATTGCAAGTACAATTCCCTTGAATTCTTTGAAGACATCACACCAGACAATAACCGGTCTTGTTCCTCCGGAGAATGATACGAGTATCTCAAGATCTCCAGCTCTAGGACGTGGAGTGTTCACCCCCCGGGATATGAAGACGTTGTCTCCTAAGAAACTTTTGACATGGAAGAGTCTTACACCAGTCATTTTGACGATCTCATTTGCTGTGCCCTTTCCGCCGAGAAAAATGTTTGTTCGTCTCTCCAGCATGTCAACGAGGTGTGTATAGGTTTCTGACTCCATATTCGAGTCGATCATTAGCCCCAGCATTGCAAATTCTTCCTCGCAGAGCTGAAATACTCCGTCTACTTGTAGGTTTCTGAAGATCGCTTCGGTCATCATGCACAGAAGGAGAAGACTTCCCAGCTCGAACATATCGCCCATTATGCCGGTCTCGCTGTACTCAAGAGAAGGCTTCAATCTTCCACGTCCTTTCAACCTGACTATATGGCCGTATTTGCGGACTGTCTGAGCCAGCGGTGAATTCACGTTCGAAGTTACGAGTCCCATGGAGAATCTAGACGATTTTCTGTCTTCAATGTATTCTGCCAAATCTTGTGCCATCGCTAATGGATCTTCAGATAAGCCGCTTCCTGAGTTGATCAGGAGTAAAGTCTTCTTGTATCTTCTTTCCAGCTGGGCTGCTGCATCATACATATTCTTTCCAGGGAAGCCTGGGTCATCCGGGCTCAACACAATCTTGTTTCTCCAGCCTACTTTGCTCACTGCAATTTGGCTCATCGCAGCGTTCAAGGAGTGCAATGACCTGCCTGAACCCCCGCAGACCACACAGTCGGCGGATTTCAGTTCTTCGTACAATGGCAATAGATTCTTTCTTCTTACTCCTAGAATGTTCTCTCTGATCCTGTTGACGTAACCTATTTGGCTGATTTTGCTTCTGATCCCACTCACACCTCGATTCAAACCTCAAACTACAATGCTCAGTTTCAGAGATCTTCTAGAAGCCTTAGGAACTTTTCTTTCTTCTTGAAGTCTTTGTTTCTTTCTGCTTCCAGTATGACATGTTGCGCCCAATCCCTTAATTCAGAACGGTAATCTCCTTCAGATGAGTGCTCTCTCTTCACTTTTTTGGTTTGTGATTGGCGTGATCCGCCCAAGTGCTTATTCGTCGATTTCATGGTTCGCACCTAACACATTTTGGCAGATGATAACCCGTCTTGCTTAGTTTTGTTGTGTTTCTGCTGATGGAGATCTGTTCTCGACCCAGTTGAATTTTCTCTGGAGGGCCCTTGGGTAATACTGCTTCCAGTCATAGCCAACTCGTCTCCCCCATTCATAATAGATACGCGGGTCAATGTAGCTCTTCAAAGAAGTTGTGAGGTTGAAGTCCCGCGTCTCCTTTTGGGCCTCTATCTTAAGCTTGAGTCTTTCAATCGCCGTCCTATCACGATTTCTACGACTCTTTAACCTCTGCCTTAGCTTTTTTATATGCTCTCTGTGATTAGCCTCAAGTTTCTTGAGACTTTGTCTTTGACGCGCCACTCGACCTCGTTGAAGCCTAACGCGTCTCTTCAGGGAGGGGACGCGTCTTCCACCTGGCCTCTGTCTTTCGTTGAGCTGGAATTGACAGGACTCCAGCTTCTTCTTCATCTCGTTCAGCTTCTCCTGTTTCTTCTGCAATCTCTCGATGTATTTTTCTTTCCGTTCCATAATCTTCTGCTTTAGCTTGCTTTGAGCTTCTTTCGCTCGGCATCTCAGAGTCTTCAGTCGGGTCTTTCTCCTTTCCAGAGAAGACTTCCAGGTCTTGGGGATAGTGCGTCTATGGTTGCAGACCTTGGCGGCTTCAAGATTCGCTATAGTAGCGATATACTTCTTTAGGTAATCAGGGTCTTCATGTCTAACAAGAGCTTTCTGTAGCCTCGCCTCAGCGGCTTCTGAAGCATAATTGGTACGGAATACCTTTGCTGACAACCCTTCTAAGACCTCATCCAGGAACGCGCTCACATGTTTCGAGCTAACCCCTTGGAAAAGGGGGACGCCTGCCTTCGCTGCGAATTCCTCCAGGTTCCTTATGACACCAATTGGGAGTTGGTCTCTAACGACATGATGTATAGAGTCCTTTCCGAGGAAGTCGAAAGTCACCTCGTCATCACCATGGAAGTGTATATGTTCTGGTCTGAGAGTGGATGCGCCTATCGTGTCTGCCTCGTCAGGGTCCTTCTCATCACCAACCCTGATTTTCAGCCTGTCGATGAGAAAGGAGACCGTGGCTATCTTTCTACGCCTGATATCATGGGCGTTGAGGCTTTCCCAGATATGTCTTTGGACACGGTTAAGGTTCTGGCGAAGTTTTCTCGCCTTCTCAAACTTCTCGATATCCTTCCTTTGTTTCAGGATGCTGGAGTCGGAAAACCATACATACTTCATCCTGCCAGTCAGCTTATCTTGCCAACGTGCGATCCACATGGCGTCACGTTGCCATAGTATAGCCTTCCAGTTTCCTGGCGGTCTCGGAGCATCCGGCGAAAGGTTGAGTTCGACATCCTCCTCTCGAGGGCCTTCCTTCCAGCGTCCCCTTAAGGGGTGCTTACCACGCCCCATGAACATGCAACTGGGCTCAACAGCATAGTTGGCCACCTCCACCTTTTCGCCGTCAACCCAGGCGTATCCGTAGCGCTCTTTGTTCGCATTGCTTTTAGCTTTCCTTTGGAACGCCAGTTCTTTCTTCTTCTTTCTCGAGAGATTCGCCTTCCACCTTCGCTCCTCTTGGACAGAGGAAAGAACCTCTGAATAGTCGACTTCTCCGGGCTTCACATGGATGCCTAGTTTCTTGGAAAAGTCGCGGTGGAAGTTTTTGGCGAAGACGCGATCTTCAACATATGGAGTCCCGACTTTCTTAGCCCAAGCGAGAGCCATTTCCTCCTGCTCAGACGTCAGCTTAATCCTATTCCCCTCCACCGTGATTGTGAGCCCCTTTCCCGCATAACGCTGAGGAACAAGGACACCCTCATGGCTCAGCTGCTCCATCTATCTTCTCCGCCAAGTAGATTCCTAAACGGCGTAACAGATAACTTAAACCTTGCTTACTTCAGCGCCGTTTTTCCCCTTCTTTCTAGACACATCTAAGACTTCTCCAATCTGTGTACAACGGTACGAAGCGTCGGATTTGAAGCCACGCTGGGCGGATGATATCTCCCGCAAACCCCCTTTTCTGAATTTCAGCGATGTACATCTGAAAAACGTTTTATACATAATGAGCATGCAGCCGAGAAAGATGCGGCAAATTACAAATCAACACAGTAAATTCTATTAAGGCTACAGCTACATAATAGCCAGATAATGTGGAGATTCGGGTGAATCACGATGAAGCTTGTAACGGTTCTGCTTCCTGAAGCTTATCTGGAGGGGCTCGATGAACTGGTGAGGGCGGCCATGTATCCGAGTCGAAGCGCAGCCATCCGCGCAGCCGTCAGAGATCTGCTGAAAAGAGAATTGTGGACCAGAAGGGAAGAATAGGAACAAACTAAGCCGACTATTCCATCCTTAGGCAGCTATCCAACCAAGAAATTTTACATCCATTCAAAATCAGAATCTCGATTCATGGCAACTAGAAGATCGATCTAGCTTCAGATACGATCAGAACTAGCCATGATCTACGACCATGAAATGGACACAAGGGATGACTCTCTGATGACAGGTCGCCTTGGCAGCCTTTAATCAAAGGCATCCCAGTCTTTCAAGCTCCCCCCTCAGCAGTTGAAAATCTCTTTCCAGAGCACTCCTATACTTCGGGTTGTAAAGTACCGCTGCGGGATGGTACATGGGAATAAGAAGTACCTTAAAACCTAGAAGCTCCACCGCATATTTTCCTCCATGGAGTTTTTCAATGCCTGCTCCTTCTAGTCCACATCTGGAGAGAATGTAAGAGGTGGAGTGTCTGCCGAGTGTCACGATGATTTTAGGCTTTATGATCTTGATTTGTTGATCAAGGTATGGAACGCAATCTTTGACCTCGCTTACTGAAGGGTCTCGGTTCTCTGGTGGCCTGCACTTAAGAATATTGGCTATGTAGACTTTGTTTCGGGAGAGCCCGATCTTTGAAAGCATTTCGTCAAGGATCTCCCCAGCTGAGCCAACGAAAGGCTTACCTTTCACGTCTTCCCAGTAGCCAGGAGCCTCACCAATAAACAGTACATCAGCGTCAAGGTCGCCCTCCCCGGGAACAGGGTTCCTGCGTTTCTTCGATAACCCGCATTTTTTGCAAGCCATAACCTCAGTGGCGACTTCTTCCATAAGGTCCTCCTTAGACATTGACGGAGTAACCACCTGATTCAACAGTCTTCATGTAATTCAATCACTTTAGGGTCTTCGCTTCTAGCAGCGATGTTTCTGTGATCACTCTTACATCTTTTCGGGAGCCTCTATGCCGAGCAGGCTGAGAGCGTTTCGAAAGACGCTCCTTGTTGCGTCTACAAGCATAAGTCTAGCATCGCTCAATCCTTTTGGGTCAGCTTTGATTACAGGCAGGGCAGCGTAGAATTTGTTGAACTTGTCTGCAAGAGCATTAGCGAAGTCGGCGATTTCGTTTGGTCTCAGGTTCTCGGCTGCGTCCGTGAAAACTTCAGGAAAGCGCGCTAATGTTAGGATTATGTCACGCTCCAGCTCGTCTTTCAAGAGTGAATAGTCGGGGTTTTCTGGTTTTCTACATGCTTTTCTCAGAATACTGCAGGCTCTTGCGTGGGAGTATTGAATGTAGGGCGCGCTGTTTTTCTCGAAATCCAAAACTCGATCCCATGTAAAAACTACAGGTTTTGATGGATCAACTTCAATGAGCGCGTACTTAATAGCTCCGATACCAACCCAATTTGAGATTTTGCGCTTCTCTTCATTTGAAAGATGTGGAGACCTTTTTGAAACCTCATCATACGCCCTATTTACAGCCTCATCGATAACCTGATCCAGAGTGATGTAGCGTCCTCTGCGGCTTGACATTCGGTAGCCAGGTAGACTGACCAAATTATAAGCGAAGTGAACCAGATTCTCCGCCTGATCCGTATAGCCAAGAGCGCATAGGGCAAGTTTCAACTGGAGCTGAGCCAGAGCCTGTTCCATCCCCACTACATTGATCACCTTCTCAGCTCTCTCAAACTTCCACAAGCTGTATGGGATGTCACGGGTCGTGTATAAGGTGGTACCATCCGCTCTCACTAACGTCAGAGACGGAACCTCGTAGCCATATCTTAAACCCAGCTTGTCTCTAAGATCAAGATTGTTGACAACCTTTTCAGCATCGAACTCCAAAACGCCGCCTACACGGAAAACAAACGGAGTTTTCTTCAATCTCTCAAGAGTGCGCTCAACAGCGCTACTCCACGCAATACTGCTCTCCCAATCCCATGAGTCAAACGAAATCCCAATGCCATGAAGAGTTTTCTTGAGACCATCAATGCAGATTTGGCAGATTTCTCTGACCAAGTTTTTTGCTTCTTCCTCGCCGGCCTCGTATTCTCGGACCAGATCATTCATCTTGACTTCGGGGTTCTCATCCTTCTGAACGGATTTGAGAAGCTTGTCAAAAAGCTTGGGAAATCTGCTGTTAAGCTCGGCTGCAACGGATGTCCAGTCGTCCAGTTCTTGTTGCAGTTTCGAAGCTTCTTCTGTTGCTCCAAGCTCTTTTGCTCGCTTGGTCTCCTCTTTGAGGCGGTCGATTTCTGTTATGCAGCTTGTTATCGTGTAGATTTTGCCTATGAAATGGTCGGGCTTTCCCTCAGGTTTGGGCTGTCCAAGCTTTTGGTAGCCGTAGGCGACGACTGCTGCTTGGCGACCTACGTCATCTATGTAGTAGTGTCGAAAGACCTTGTGTCCACGAGCCTTCAGAATGGACGCAAGAGCGTCTCCTAATATGGGGTTTCTTGCCTGTCCGATGTGAATGGGACTGATTGGATTAGCACTTGTGTGTTCGACGATGATCTTCTTCGGTTCGTCGGTCTTAACGTATCCATATTCGGTGTCAAGAGTTGTGATTGACCCTAAAGTAAGCTCAGAGAACTCTTGAAGGTTTACGTAGAAGTTGATGTATGCTTTTCCGGCTGCTTTGAGTGACAGGATTAATGCAAATTGAGATGCATCTATGGACCGCATAACCTTCTCTGCCATTTCAATAGGCTTCTCCTTAGTTTGTTTGGCTAGTTCAAAACAGAGTGAAGAACTAAGCTCGCCGAACTCGGGATCTGGAGGATATTCGAGTCTGATTTGAGGTATAGAAATCTGAGGGTATAGCCTGCCTAGAGCATCCTTTAAGGCGGCTTCACACTCCTCACGAAACTCCGCAAAGGGATTGACGGAAACCATCTGACACTCACCTTTTGGCGGGCCCGCGGGGATTCGAACCCCGGATCTCCGGCTCCGGAGGCTTACACACTGTCTTGTCAGAGCAGTTCGGTGCCTTAATCCAAGCTGGGCCACGGGCCCTCGCTCAACAGAATCGGTGCCAACGCACATTAATATTGCTGTGCTATGTTTCGACGAGTTCCTCGCTTAGCCACCACGCCTTCATCTTTCCAGACTTCCTTCCAGGATAGTATTCGACTATTGGTTTTCCGAGCTGCTTCTTGGAGCGCTTTTTGATCTTTCTGAGTCTGTTTAGAATTAGCCATCGGTTCGTTTCGAGAATGTCCGCAAGCTCCGAGGTAGTCGCTGATTTATAATGAAGAAGATGGTCCAAGATTTTGTGGTCGATATCGTCTATGCAAAAGGCGTGGGGATTCACCTTATCCTTTTCATATGTCAACAGTTCAAGTTCAGCCAACGATTTCTTAATCTTGGAAATATCGGCTTCAAGCTTCCTGATTTTCTTTTCCAGCTCAGATATTTTGTCTGGTCTAGGAATCTCTTGTAATCTATCGACTATGGCTTCGCGGATGAAGTTGCTTCTCTGACCGTCGGGAACGCGGAGAATAAGCTCCTCATAGACTTCCTTAGGTATCTTGGCGGACACAACCGTAAGCTCGCCCATCTTCATTTCCCATATCTACTTTTATCTGAGAAATAAAAAGTTGATTGAGATTCCGCCTCTTAAGGGGAGAGTATCTGAACAGAAATGGTGGCCAAAAGAATCAAAGCCGAAATCTACGCATGCGAGATTCCTGAAGGAGCTGGCGAACTAAGAACGATCGCGATTTAGTGTTCTAGGATGGCAACGGCAGTTTTAGTCTGTCATGTGAAGACGCTTGGGAAACCTTTTAAAGAAGACGCCAGACACACTAGATCGAGAATTATAAGGTGAGTATTAATGGCCGATAAAACCACTATATCGGTTATCAAGTGTGACGTTGGTTCGTTGGCTGGACACCATGTTGTGCCAAAACCTATACTTGAGATAGGCGAAAAACGCCTAGGAGAGGCTAAAGATAGTACGCTCATCAACAGTTATTACGTCTTTAACGCCGGAGACGACCTTGAACTCCTCATGGTCCACAGAAAGGGAGAGGACAACCCTGAGATTCACAAGCTTGCTTGGGACATATTTCGAGAGGCTGCTAAAAAGGCTGCAAATTTGAAACTCTATGGTGCGGGTCAGGATATTCTAAAGACCGCTTTCAGCGGAAACGTTCGAGGAATGGGACCTGGCTGTGCAGAGATGGAAATCGAGGAAAGGCAGTCGGATCCAATAGTCGTCTTTGCTGCTGATAAGACCGAGCCAGGCGCCTTCAACTATCCTATATTCCGTATATTCGCCGATCCAATGAACACCGCAGGGCTGGTAATAGACCCAAACATGGCTGGAGGCTTCAAATTCGAAGCGCTCGACGTTATGGAAAACAAGAAAGTCGTTTTGAAGTGCCCTGAAGAGATGTACGAACTGATTGCCCTCATCGGAACGCCTGGACGCTATGTGGTTTCTCACGTGTGGCGCGCTAGGGATGATCTTATATGCACGGCAACCAGCACGACGAGGCTCTCTCTGATCGCGGGCAAATATGTTGGGAAGGATGATCCCGTCTCTATAGTTAGGGGACAGCACGGCTTGCCGGCAATCGGTGAGATTCTGGCACCCTTCATGCACAGTTATTTTGTGGAGGGATGGATGAGAGGCAGCCACTGGGGGCCACTCATGCCAGTTGGATTGAAGAACAGCAGGTGCACCGCCTTCGATGGTCCTCCGAGAATGGTGGCACTCGGTTTTCAGGTCGCCAATGGTGAAATTGCCAATGATGATGATGGCTTGCCGATGATAAGTGATCTGTTTGATGATCCGGCCTTCGATTTGGCTCGCCGTGAAGCTGTTGACTACGCGGTCACTCTGCGTCGGATGGGTGAGTTTGAGCCTGCGCGCCTCAGTGCAGAAACCATGGAATATACAACGCTAGGTAAGGTCTTGGAGAAGCTGAAGACCAGGTTTGCCCCCGCCTAACCACCCTTTTCTTTTTCATTCAATACTCGTTTAAGAAACAATTGAAAATAGTGTTTTCGAAGGCGAGGATAATCATTAACTCTTAACATACACATTCTTTTACCAATCTTAACAAAGATCTCCTGCAACAGTACAACGGAGTGCTAGAGTTGGAGTTACATCTTCTTAGCGATGGACACTTCACCCTTGATAAGAGCTTTCTTATATACGCGAAGTATCAGGGAGAAATCTACGAGGCGGCTCTGAAACCTCTTCTGATCATAACGGATAGGGAGAGAATCTTGATAGACACAGGGATCGGAGCGCTTCCGGAGAAGTATAAGAAGTTCCACACCGTGAAGAGAAAACCAGACGAGGGGTTGAAAGCACAGCTACAGAGATATGGCCTAATGCCTGAAAACATTGACGTAGTTATCAACACACATCTTCACTTCGACCACTGTGGCAATAATAGATATTTTAGAAACGCAAAGTTCTATGTGCAGGCTGACGAGCTCCGGTACGCCTATGCCCCAGACAGATTTCAGAAAGCCAGCTACATTCGAGCTTCTTTTGATGTGGAAGTTGATTACATGCAAATACAAGGAAGCCGTAAAATAACCGAAAATGTGAGTATTCTCCCTTCGCCGGGACATTCTATAGGGCATCAGTCCATCGTGATCAGAAAAGACGGAAAGAACTATGTTTATTGTGGAGACGCTGCGCCCCTCAGGGAGAATCTGGAGCGAAGAAACATACCTGGAGTTCTCTATCGTTCAGATCAGGCGTTACAGTCCATAGATAAACTTAGAGACATTGAGAATGCTGTGTATATCCACTCTCATGATAGGAAACAACGATGTCAAATTTAGCCTAATTGTATGTAGATGGTTTGTCACTCTTTTTCATCATTTTTGTGGAAGGGAAACTTCCATCATCTAGTTGCCGCGGGGATACATCCTGGCGCGTAGGGACGATATCGTTTTTTCGATCTGTGCAACAGGGCAAATTTAAAATATTTAGATATAGCTCACTGTAACACATGGCAAAGAAAAGCCTAGTCCTGCAAAGAAGCCGATGGGACATTATGGCCACGGTCCTAGAGACTGCAAAGAACCCTGAGTCTAAAACGCATGTTATGTATAGGGCTAATCTCAGCTTCAGACAGCTTGAGAGGTATCTGGAGCTCCTTCTTGAAAAGGGATTTTTGAAGGCGTCAGAAGGGACCCACAGCAGAGCCTCAAGGCTGTTTGTAACTACAGATAGGGGGCATTCTTTTCTTGCGGCTTATCACAGGTTGGAAGAGATTGTCAGTGGGAAGAAAGCTGCTAGTACGTTTGGTTTTCCTTGAGGAATTTCTCCAGTGATGGAGTAACCCTTGCTTTTTGATGCTTGCTGTTGAGATCAATGAAATCATAATTTGCTAAGAATTCTAGAATCTTGCTGGTTTTGAATTTTGGCAGCTTGGATTGCCCTACGATGCCTTCTATGGTGTGCCATTGACCATCCTTGATTATGTGTATGACTTCTTCGATTTCTTGCAGCGCTGCCACCTACTTGAACAGGGGTTGATGGTTTTTATGGTTCAAGAGTTTTGTGAAAGTTGTTTCCATAAGAAATTCTTGAAGTTCTAGATTTTCCTTTGCATATGTCTTTATAGAATTTGATCATAGAGCAAATAGGGATTTTGTATAGAATTAAAAAATAGAAGAAATGGGTAGAAATTCTTTCCTCGGGTGTTTAAATAGCCGTTATTGAAAAGTGGAATATAGAACAATCACAGTTTGTTCGTTTCCGCTTCCGATCAGGATGGGATTTGAAAGTGAATGGAGAGGAGCTATGCAGAACGATAGAAGAAAGTTCTAGAACATCTGAATGTAATTTCTGCCTAGAACATGCCTTCCGCGTTCTTAAATACGATTACATCGGAAACGTTGCTTAATGCAATGCGTGAATAGAACTGTTAGGAAAATCGAATGACAAGATGAATGGTTCTTGTTCGCTCCTATCAAGGAGGGATTAGAGAATGAATGGTAGAGAATGGAGAGAATTCGTTCAGGAGTTGAAGCAGAGTTGGAGCATCTTGTGGCGGCATAGGATAGATGACAGGGTGCGGGCTGAGGGCATTGCTAGCAAGGATTATGATCTGTTGTTTGTTGATCGAGGTACAGTTATTGTGGCTACTAAGGATTATAAGCCTCCGAATTTTGGTCAGATTCTTGAGCGTCATGCAGAGGATAAGCTCCCTGATAGGGCGGTAGCTCCGAATCCTGCTGTAGGCGGGTGGGGCAAGTTTATTCGAGATGTCGTAAGGAAGCAGGAACGGTTTACGAAGTGTGGCAGACCTATTCCTCCCAAGCCGAAGAAAGAGAGGCAGCAGCCCAAGAAGGGGGGGAAAGGCTGGCTTCATGTTAGGATGAGATGAAAGGGTATTTTCTTTTCGACCTCGGTCTGTGCTTGCAGTTTTCTGTTGAAAATTGGTGACTTTTAGCATGTTAATGATTGTTTTTTGTGCTTTTTGCTAAGAAGGCTGATGCGGGTTCTTGGGAGAGTTTCACGTGGCTAGGTATAGGAATAGGTTGGAGATTGTTGCGGATATTCTAGGTGTGGTCAGAGAAGGCGCTGGAAAGACGGCGATCATGTATCAGGCTAATTTGAGCTACAAGCTTTTGGTTCGTTATCTGAAGTATGTAATCGATATGGGTTTGGTGAGGACGGAGAGTGGGAAGACTTATGAGATTACAGAGAAAGGATCTGGTTTCCTCCACGAGTTTAAGAATTACCGTGAACGTCGTGTGGATGTTGAGAAGGAGCTAGGTGAAATTGAAGAGGAGAAAATGATGTTGGAGGATAAGTTTCTAAACACAAAGAGCATCGATGCTGGTTTGAAGAATAATCCAAGCGAGAGAAGTGGATGAAAGAAAGCGGCGTGAGGTGAAGGGTATGTCTGGTTTGAGGGTTATTCCAGTTTTGTTTGTTCTCTTTGTTCTACTATCCTCTGCTGTTATAGGGTGCATTGAGGCGTCGGATGTTGAGGATATGGCTGTATCAGCTGTTGAGGGGGCTGAGCAAGCTGTGGCTAGCGCTTTTCTTGCTGTTTTGGAGGCTGAAAACGTTGGGGCTGACGTTTCGGAGTTGTTGAGGAGATTGGATTCTGCTGCCTTGTATCTGGCATTTGCAGAAATGTCTTTGAGGATTGGGGATTTTGATGGTGCAGTTGGCAACGCCAGTTTCTGCGTTGAGGCTTCGGATGAGATACTTGATGATGTTGAGGTTTTGAAGGATGAAGCGGCTAAAGACTTGAGCGAAGCTTCTTTGATGGTTATCAGCGGGTCCATTGTGGGTGTGGTCCTTGTGGTTTGTATTAGTTTTTTTGGTTGGCGTTTTTTCAAGGTTTGCTATTATGAACGGGTATTGAAGATGAAGCCGGAGGTAGTTAAGGGTGAATCTTGAGGATTATCGTACCGTATTTGCGGCTGGAAGCTTGGTTTTGATCTTGGTGGCTGCTTTTCCTGGCTTGAACGTGGTTATCTCTTTTCCTAAGAGCGTGGAGAGGTTTTCTGAGCTTTGGATTTTGGGTCCTGAGCGTATGGCTGAGGGCTATCCCTTTAATGTGACCGCTGGTGAAGAGCAGGGTCCAGTCCATATTGGAGTTCGTAATCACATGGGTGCTTCACAGTATTACTTGATCTATGCAAAGTTTCGCAGTCAAACCCAGCCATTGCCCGATGTCTTGGCCTCTGAGCCCAGTCCATTGTCTCCACTATACGAGTTTAGATTTTTCTTGGCAGACGGGGAAACGTGGGAAACTCCTATGCGCTTTGTTGTCAACGATGTGGTTTTCAAGGGAAACATTAGCTTTGTAGGTCTAATTTCAATCAATGATCATGTTTTTCCGACTGATCTTTCTTCAGCCTGGAATTCGGAACGAGATGGCTTTTATTACCAATTGTTTTTTGAGCTTTGGCTATACGGTGGAAATCTGCAAGGTTTTAGGTTTCATAATCGTTTTGTCGGGATTTGGCTGAACGTGACAGCCTGATCGGGCGCAAGCAAGTGTGAGAGAGTTCTTACTGGTTTCTTAGTAGCGTTGAATGCCAGGATGGGAAGATACTGAAGGTTTCGCTTGGAAAACCCATATTTGATGAGGAGATGAAGAAAGCGGCATTGGATGCTCTACAAAATGAGAAGTTTGTGTTGGGTGAGAGCGTTTTCAGGTTTGAGGAGGAGTTTGCTAGGTATTGCGGGGCCAACTACGCGGTTTCAACAAGTTCAGGAACTGATGCTTTGCATTTTGCGTTAATCGCGTTGGACGTAAAAGCAGGACATGAAGTTATCGCTACTCCATTATCCTTCATTGCCACAGCAAATGTCATTCTTTATGTGAACGCCGTTCCAGTTTTCGCGGACATCGAGTTGGGAACCTACGATCTGGATCCACGGCAGGTGAAGGAGAAAGTCACGAAAAAGACGAGAGCCGTGATTCCCGTCCATCTTTACGGCTATCCTGCAGATATGGATGCGATTGCTGAAATTTCGGATCGCCATGGACTGCATGTTGTGGAGGATGCCTGTCAGGCTCATGGAGCCGTTTACAAAGGGCGGAAAGTCGGGACTTTTGGAGACGTGGGGTGTTTCAGCTTCTATCCTTCCAAGAATCTGACTGTTTGTGGCGACGGTGGAATGCTGATCACTGATGATGAGAGGATTGCTCAGAAAGTTGCAAAGATCAGAGACTGTGGGAGGCGCAGCAAGTATGTCCACGACACCTTGGGGTATACTGCTAGGTTAAACACTGTTAACGCAGCAATCGGTCTGGTTCAGCTTAAGCGTCTTGATGAATGGAACATGAAGAGGCAAAGGAACTCTGAGCTTTACAATCGTCTTCTTTCTGACTTGGATGACTTGGTCCTGCCCCCGACCATGAATTCTGGGGTTAAGCCTGTATATCATCTTTACGTGATAAGATCGAAGCATCGCGACAAGCTTAGGCAATGGCTTGAAATAAACGAAATTGAATGCGGAATACATTACGAGCTGCCCATACATCTGCAGCCGCTCTACAGAGAGTTATATGGTTACTGCGGTGGGGAATATCCGAAAAGCGAGCAAGTGTGTAAGACCTGTCTCAGCATACCAATGCATCCTCACTTAACGAGAGACGAGATTATGTTCGTCAGCGAGAAGATTCACGAATTTTTCAATGATCAGATTTACCAGGGGGGTATGCCATGAAAGGTCGAGTGAAGATAGGTGTCATTGGGGCAGGATACTGGGGTGAGAAAGTAATACGAGAATATTTGCAATTGTCTAAGGAGAGTTGTGCTGCTGCGTTGTCTATAGTGTGTGACACAAGCGATGAAAGACTTTCCTATTGCGAAAAGGTGTTGGGTATCTCACCGGAAAGATTGAGCAACGATTACACGAAGTTGATTACGTCCCAAGATGTTGATGCAGTTCATATCTGTACACCTAATGAAACGCATTACCAGATTTGCAGAGAGGCTTTGAGAGCGGGTAAGCACGTTTTACTTGAAAAGCCCATGACCCTTAAAGCGGCTCAAGCATATGAACTTGTTGACATTGCAAAACGAAGCGCGGTATGTTTGCAGGTAGGACATATATTCAGATTCACCAATGTCCTTAAAAAGGTCCGCGAGCTGATTAAGCAAGGATTCTTTGGCGAAATTTATTATCTCAAAATTCAGTGGACAACTCTGATGAATCCTTCTCCTAAAAGGGACATAATTTTTGACTTGGGACCGCATCCGATTGATATTTCTAACTTCATCTTGGGTTTGTGGCCAAAGAAAGTGAATTGTAAGGCCAGACCATACAGAAGAAAACGCCAAGAGGAGATTGCTTACCTAATCATGGAATTTGATGGAAAGCTGTTGGTTCATGTCGAGTTGAGTTGGCTTCAACCGGGGAAGACAAGAAAATTGACCATTGTAGGCTCTAAACGTTGTGCGACTATCGATTGTTTGAGCCAAACTATCGAAGTATATGAGAACGGCGATGGTGCCATGTATGAGATTGGTGTGGACAAGAACAACACGATTTTGACCGAGATTAACCATTTCGTAGAAAGCATTCTGGGAAATGAGATATCTAACAATCCAGGACCTGTGGGAGCCAAGAATGTAGAGATTCTTGAATATGCGAAAAAATCTCTTCTGGAAGAGAAGACGAAGAGAATTCCTCGTTGATGATTGATATGAAGAGACAATCAGCATACTCCATCCTGAAGGATGTAGAAATCGGTGAAGGCACAGTTCTTCACGATCAGGTGAACTTGTATAAATGCAAGATTGGAAGGAACTGCAAGATTGACGCATACGTCTACATTGAAGAAAAGGTTGTGATTGGCGATAACTGCAAAATTAAGCCTTTTGTCTTCATCCCAACAGGTGTCACGATAGAGGATGATGTCTTCATTGGACCGAATGTGACATTTACCAATGATAGGTATCCAAGGGCACGTGGNNGTCATCTTGCCTGGAGTGACGATAGGGGAACGGGCGTTAATTGGGGCAGGGTCTGTCATAACGAGAGATGTTCCTGATAACGCAGTAGTTGCGGGAAATCCTGCTCGAATCTTTCGTCATAGGGATAGAAATGAGTAAGATCGCTTCTTTGAGAAAGATCGCAGTAATTCCCATTTATAATGAGGTTGGCAAGATAGGGAAGGTCTTAACGAAATTCTCAAATCCCTTGGTGAATGAGATATGCTTAGTTGTTGACTGCCCAACAAAAGATCTTTTACAGGAAATTGATTTTGCCAGCAGAAGGATCGGTATGCCGATTCACATTATAAGGAATTCTGAGCGGAAAGGAGTGGGACACGCCATTAGGCTGGGAATCAAGTATGCGCGTAGAAACGGATATGACATAATTGTGGTGATAGCGGGGAACAATAAGGATGATCCTCGGGAGATTGGGAGGCTTCTAGATCCGATTATAAATGATGGTTGTGACTATGTGCAAGGGTCTAGGTTTCTGCTTGGCGGAAGGCGAGTTAAAAACCCTTTGCTACGTGGGATATTTTCTCGCGTATATCCTTTTATTTGGACTCTTTTCACAGAAATCCGATGTACGGATGTAACGAATGGTTTGCGAGCTTACAGAACTAGGATATTTGATGATGCGCGCCTGGATATTGGGCAGAGTTGGCTTGACGGCTACGGATTAGAATATTATATCCATTACAAGGTTTTGACGTTGGGTTACACAACAAAAGAGGTTCCGGTATCGAAGGTGTATCCATATCGGTATAAGGGTGGGTATTCTAAGATATTTCCGTTGCGAGATTGGTGGCAGATAGTTGGGCCTCTGATATACCTGAAGCTGGGCGCTAGGAATTAAGTCAAGAATTGAGATTGTGATTTCTTTTGAAGGTTGCCGTATCAAGCCGAATGTCAGATATCCTTCCAGTTATTCGGAACCTTCTTTCACCTTGGAGTGTCACCTTTACGGGCTTGGATAAGGCTGACGTTTTGATAGTCCATGGAAAAAAGCCTCCAGAAAACATGAAGACGGTAATCATACCTTCAGATTCTGCAGATTTTTTGAGATGGCTTAAGGATGAAGGGTTAAGGGTCGCAATAAGACCTGGAAAAGAGACATTTGTGAATGCAACCCCGCAGACTGTTCTATCAATTGTGCCTCGAATACAATACTATTATGAAGGATCGATTGAATCTGTTTTATCGCTCAGTCAGCCTCTATCATTCACATTGAATGATGATACGTTTCTCTTGACGGTAGATATCGTAGAAGAGTATGCTAGGATTATGAGCCAAATGCTAAATCCTAGGGTGTCAACTCTATATCGTCTACTGACCAGTTTTCCTGTCCCCTACACGGCGGCGCCTAAA
>JABAOC010001216.1_pt1 | contig 21980 bp, 22 predicted proteins | sample 7062161 | NCBI WGS metagenome assembly JABAOC01 (sample SAMN14538625, study PRJNA623070) | marine sediment metagenome | biome: marine biome [ENVO:00000428]; feature: marine pelagic biome [ENVO:01000023]; material: deep marine sediment [ENVO:00002113] | place: India: Gulf of Khambhat ... | reverse complement strand
AAGTCGGATTTCCGTAGACCCCAACAGGCTTAATACATCCAACCCTAAATGATGCTTTGTCGAAATGGGTGGTCCGGCCGACTTCATACGCCTGATGAGGCCAGTCAACTGCTTCATGGTCGGCTCTGCGGTCATTGTTGGAGCCGTGATTGGAGGTGGCACTGGGGTCCTGGCCTCGCCCATTGCCCTGTCCCTTGTATTCGTGACGGGGTTCACCATGACGGGGGGCGCTATGGCTATCAACGACTACTACGACAGGGAAATAGACGCCATCAACGAGCCAAGACGGCCGATCCCTAGCGGTGCGGTGAAGCCGGTGGAAGCCCTCTCAGCCTCCTTGTTCCTCAGCGCATTGGGTCTATTGGCATCATGGTATACTAGCTTTGGAAATCTGGCTGTTGCCTTCATGGCATGGTTGACAATGATGGCATACTCCACGTTCGGCAAGAGGACTGGACTACCTGGGAATATCATGGTCAGTTCGTTGATAGCGCTCCCCTTCATCTACGGCGGCATTTTTATCGGCGGGGCTGCGCTGAGGTCCTCGCTCCTCTTTGCCTTGATGGCGTTCCTCGCTAACACTGGGCGCGAGGTTACCAAGGGCATCGTCGATCTGGAGGGAGACAAGGCTCTAGGAATAAGAACAGTCGCGGTGTCGAATGGTGGCGACTCTGCGGCTCGCCTATCGGCTATTTTATACTTTTCAGCCGCCGCAGTCTCTCCCTTCCCGTTATACATCGGCCTCGTCTCACACTGGTATGTACCATTTGTGAGCATTACAGATTTGGGGCTGCTCTTTCTATCGCTCTCTTTGATTAAGAACCCTAGCAGGGAGAACAGCAGGAGGGTAAAAAACTGGGTCCGCTTGCTAATGATGAGCGGGATTATTGGTTTCCTCGCAGGAAACCTGGTGTGAGCCTGGTGTGCGTTATCTGGAGATCCTTTGCTCGAATCGGTAGAGCTTCTTATATACGTTATCCCATTTACCGCTCGCTATTTTTTCAGCGATCTCGTGAGTGACTTCCCGGAATGCCCTTTTCTGATCCTCAACTTCGTATTTGTAGTAGACAGCGGATAGATCAGCCCACACTTCTTTCTTCATTTCGTCCATATCGGTTTCTTCGACAAGGATGATGTTTGACATGAGGTTCTTCACGTTACCAATTATTCGATCGAAAGAACCTCTCACATGCGTCACGGCGTTCTCTATCAAGGATGGGCGGCTCACCACCGACATGTCAAGAGTCATGCCGTTTTTTCACCTCTTATGATGACTATTTAGGAACAAGGTTTAGATATAAGCCTTCTCTAACGAAAAAGGTTAAAAAAATCCTTTAGAAGGGAATTTGGGGTGATTTTAGCCATTTTTGGAAGCCTTGCCCAAAAAGGGGTCGATCTTCCATAAAAGGGAAACAAGATCCCTAGAACACGAGTATACTCACATGTGTTGAACACTGAATTTATCTCGAGGAGAGGGCTATCCGCTCGACCTCCAGCTTCCTTCGGATGGCGAAAGTGTTCCCGTCGTTGTTTGCGGCTCCTATTAGCTGGCTGGCTATGGCCTCCTCTAGGGTCCTTCTGTTCCCGAAGGTCGACTCCTTGATCCCCCTCACCAAGAACCTGAGGGCGAGGTCGATCCTCCTCTGAGGGGAGATGTCCACGGCGAGCCTGTAGACCACGCCTCCGTAGCCTATCCTCGTGGTGTCCTCGTTGGGAGCCGCGTTCTCCACGGCCCTGACGAGGACCTCTATGGGGTTCCTTCCCGTCCTCAGGTTTATTATCTTGAACGCGTTCCGGACGACGCTGACGACTCGGACCTTATCACCGCCGCTGCTCCCGGGTCGCATGAGAGTGTTGATGAGCCGCTCGGCAATATTCATGTCCGACTTGTGGAACCTACGTGCTTCGTGCCTCCCGCTGGAGTGTGGCAGATATATCGGCTCTAGGTTGATGTACCTCTGGAGACCTATGTCCCTGACGTTGACACCCTCGAAGCTCCACTCACCGAACAGCTTCGGGTTTTCGGTCGCAACTGCACCCATTCTTCTACTTCTTCCCTGCGAATCAGAGATGCAAATAAAGGTACCAAGATAAAAGGCTTTTCGAGTTGGTTATTGTCGAAAAGCTATGGATAATCCTTTTAAAAATACAACATGTGGCATAGATTACCGACTCCTAATGCCTTCCATAAGAAAGGATTATCGCATCGGCTTCCTCGCCTTTCCCAGGACGAGGAGCTCGAGGGGAACTCCGTTCACAGCGCTGACCTTATAACGGACGCCAGGGATGTCTCCCATCGATCGGGAGCGGGGGCCGCTGATTCCCTCGATGATAACCTCGTCGTGCTCGTCAACGTAGTTGAGGGCTCCATCCCCTGGCAGGAACGCTGTCACTAGGCGGCCGTTCTTGATTAGCTGGACTCTGACGCACTTTCGGATCGCCGAGTTCGGCTGCTTGGACTCGACACCTACCTTCTGCAGCACTATTCCGCGGCCCATCGGTGCGCCCTCGAGGAGCCCCTTCCTGTCTGTCCTCCGCTTGAGCCTCAGTACGTAGTCCTTGCTCTTCCGGCGCATCTTCTTCCGGACTTTCTTCAGCCTCCTAGCTGCGTACATCCCGTTTGCCATGGGATCACCCGCTATGCCATCTAATGAGCTAAGTTTAAACTTTACGCATTTCTGCTGAGACAAGAAAAGGCTCTTACGAGAATATGTATCGTCTATTATCCTATGTTTACATCTTTTTCGATTTTAACCTAAACTTTTTATTTGGCATGCCATGTTTCTGTGTGTAGGAGATTCCGAATGAGCGGTAAGGATAAGCCACACCTCAACCTAATCATCATCGGTCACGTAGATCACGGTAAGAGCACCGGCATAGGCCACATGTTCTACGACGCGGGCGCGGTAAGCGAGAAGCAGATCAAGGATTTTGAGGCGGAGGCGAAGGCCCTCGGCAAGGAGTCCTTCAAGTACGCGTGGGTGCTGGACAAGCTCAAGGAGGAGCGTGAGAGGGGCCTCACCATCGACCTGGCCTTCTACAAATTCGAGACGCCGAAATACTTCTTCACGGTCATCGACGCCCCGGGCCACAGGGACTTCGTCAAGAACATGGTGACGGGCGCTAGTCAGGCCGACGGCGCGGTTCTATTCATCTCCGCCAAGCGCGGTGAGTATGAGGCGGGTACCAACCCCGGAGGCCAGACCAGGGAGCACGCCTTCCTCGCTAAGACCCTTGGCGTCGATCAGATGGTAGTCGCAGTCAACAAGATGGACGACCCAACGGTGAACTGGAGCGAGCAGAGGTACGAGGAGGTCAAGGACGGCGTCACCAGGCTGCTCAGGATGGTCGGCTACGACATCAGCAAGATCCACTTCGTCCCGACATCAGGCTGGACGGGAGACAACCTCTTCAACGAGAGCGCCAACATGGCCTGGTACAAGGGGCCGACGGTCTTCAAGGCCCTCGACGAGTTTGTCGTACCGGAGAAGCCCATTGACAAGCCGCTGAGGATCCCTGTGCAGGAGGTCTACTCCATAAGGGGCGTCGGCACCGTCCCTGTCGGGAAGGTGGAGACCGGAGTCCTGAAGGTGGATTCCCACGTAGTCTTCATGCCTAGCAAGGAGGAGGGCGACGTCAAGAGCATAGAGACCCACTACACTAGGATGCCAGAGGCGACCCCAGGCGACAACATCGGCTTCAACGTGAAGGGAATCCCGAGGGACAAGATAAAACGAGGCGATGTTGCGGGCTTACCGAGTAACCTCCCAAGAGTGGCGAGGGCCTTCAAGGGCAGGATCTTCGTCATCCACCACCCGACGGCGATAGCCCAGGGCTACACCCCAGTTCTCCACATCCACACGGCCCAGATGGCGGTACGGTTCGACCAGCTCGTCGCAAAACTCGACCCAAGGAGCGGGCAGGTCGTCGAGGAGAACCCGAGCTACCTGAGGACAGGGGAGGCGGCCATCGTCAGATTCGTGCCCCTGCAGCCCGTCTCGATGGAGGTCTACACCGATTTCCCGCAGCTGGGCCGGTTCGCCCTCAGGGACATGGGTACGACCATCGGGGCAGGCGTAGTCCTCGAGGTAGAGGAGTAGACGCGGAGGGGGCGCTGCCCCCCTCGATTCGGAACGTTTAAGTTGGACTAGACTGGACAGTGGGATGCGTCCTAGATGGTGAAGCGGGCGAGGATAAAGCTGACGAGCACCGACACAGAGAAGCTCGGAGCGGTCTGCGAGGAGATCAAGAGCATCGCCAAGAAGACCGGTGTCAAGCTAGTTGGCCCCATCCCATTGCCGACGAAGAAGCTGGTAGTGCCCACTCGCAGGACGCCTTGTGGAGATGGTAGCAACACCTGGGACCGCTACGAGATGAGGGTACACAAGAGGCTCATAGAGGTCGACGCACGTGAGCGGGTGATGCGCAGCATAATGAGGATCAGGGTTCCCAACGAGGTCTACATTGAGATGGAGATCCGCTGACCCAGCTCCCCTACGATGATATTCTCTGATCGATTTTCATACTATTCAAAGCTTTATTTTCTCAGCTTTCAATCTGGCAGTCTATTGCTTGTCGCTATTTCACGATAGGTCGGCACCGCTCCGGTCGGCGTCCTCTCCTTCGTCTCCCGACCCACCCTATAGAGGCCGAAGTGCATCTTGTAGCCGTACGACCACTCTAGATTGTCGATGAGGGACCAGTAGAAGTAGCCTCTGACGGGAACGCGGTCTTCGTGGATGGCGGCATGGACCTGCCCTATGTGCTCGACAAGGTAGCTTTCTCTCATCTCGTCGCCGGCGTCGGCGACCCCGTTCTCAGTGATGTAGATGGGCCTCCTGCAGCGCCGGTAAGCCCAGTCTAGGACGTACCTTAGACCGGGAGCGTAGACCTCGTAGCCTGTGTCCGTGCAGCCCTCTGTGCAAGGGGCGAACTCGAAGTCGAACCCGGAACCGAACCCCTTCTCAGCGTACCTTATCCTCCACTTCGTGTAGTAGTTGAGGCCGAGGAAGTCGCAGCCCTTAACCATGTGGGGCAGGTGCTCCTCCGGCTGTACGACCAGGTCCGTGTTCATGTCGTAATCGCCACGGAGGATGGAGTTGAGGAACCACTCGTTGAAGACGTACTCCACGAACCTCGACGCAGCGACATCGAGGGAATTCGACGGGTCGTCTGGTTCGTAGTACTGGAGAACGCACACGACGCCGACCGACGCAGGGCCGAGATCCGACATCGACTCAGTGTCCCACCTCTTGACCTGCTCGTAGGCGATGCCGTGAGCCAGGGAGAGGTTCTTCATCGACATCAGGAATAGCTCTGGGTCGTTCAGGCCAGGTGGGAACTCAACCCTCTCCGAGAGATACCCGTGCTCACTCACAATCCTGGGCTCGTTGATCGTCGCGTAGAGGTCGACGAGGTCGCCGAAGGCGTCGGCGGCGAAGGCGGCGTACTTTGCGAACTCGACGATCGTCCTCTGGTCGAGCCAGCCCCTGAGGTTGGCTTTCTCAATGTCGTCCCTGCAGGCGATGGGGTCGTGGAGCCACAACGGTATTGGCCAGTGGTAGAGGGTGAGGAGCACCGTCAGCCCCATCTCCTTCGCCTTGGAGAGTATCTGCCTGTACCTCTGCAAGGCCTTCTCGTCCATTATCTCCCTCAAGTTCCGCATCACCTCCTCGTCGACGTCGACGCCCGAGATGTTCCCGAATATGTCGCGTTCCACTGCAACCTCAACGTTCTCTGTCGAACGAGGGAATATCCTGCTCCAGTCGAGGGAGAGCCTGACGGCGTTGTTCCCCAGCTCTTCCCTAGCTAGTCTGAAGTCGATAGGATAGAGCTCCCAGAAGCCTGGGCCATCCTCTGGGAGGTCGCCGCTGACCCTTCGACGGGCTATGTTATCCGCATCGTGGACCCACTCGTACCAGTCCGATTGGGTGCTCGGCTCGCCCCTCCCCATCTCGACCTGGAAGGCGGCCGTTGCGGTGCCCCACAGAAAGCCATCCGGGAAACTTTTCGTCGACAAGATGCTTCAAGGAGTGATCCACAGGCCTTAATTATTTATCATATTAGGATGTATTCGACAATTCACGTAGGGAGTCCATGATTATGGTTAGGATTTCTATAGTTATGGGGAGCGAGTCTGACAGGGAGCTGGGGGAGAAAGCGAAGGCCGTCCTCGACGACTTCGGGGTGGAGAACGATCTTGCCGTCCACTCCGCCCACAGGAGCCCAGGGACTCTGAGGGAGTACGTGGAGTCCTCGGAGGCGGGGGTTTTCATCGCCGTGGCAGGGCTCTCAGCCGCCCTCCCCGGCTTCATCGCCGCCCACACCCTGAAGCCCGTCATCGGCGTCCCAAAGGACGTGAAGCTGGGCGGCCTGGACTCCCTACTATCCATCGTCCAGATGCCACCAGGGGTCCCCGTCGCCTGCGTCGGGATAGACAACGCCCGGAACGCGGCGCTCCTCGGGATCGAGATTCTTGCCCTCGGCGACGAGGGGTTGAGGGAGAAATTGGCGGAGTATCGGCGCTTAAGGGCCGTTAAAACTTCTTCTCCACGTACCTGACGATTGACTCGAAGAAGAGCCTGCCGTCACCGTACTCGTCGGGCCTCCTGGCCCTGGTCCACTCAGGCATGAGGTACCCATAGTACGCCCTTTCAGGGTGGGGCATCAGGCCTAGCACATTGCCCTCCGGGTTGCAGATGCCAGCAATGTCGTGGAACGCACCGTTTGGGTTGTCGGGCCAGTCCTTCTCGGCGTAGGAGCCATCGGCCCTGACGTAGCGAAAGACCAGCTGATCGTTTTCATAAAGCCTTTCGAGATACTCGTCCTTCTTGTCGGGCGGCAGTATGAACCGCCCCTCGCCATGGGCCACCGGAAAACTCAGGATTTGCCCTTCGGGAACCCCATTTAGCATCTCGCAGACGCCGTGGTTCACATTTCTTAGCCTGATCCAGCGGCACTGATAGCCGTGGGTGCTGTTTCCAAAGGCTACTTGGGGTACCTTGGATCGGCCGTCGAATCCCGGGAGGAAACCGGTCTCCACGAGGACCTGGAAACCGTTGCAGATGCCGATCACGGGGCGCCCCGTCTCGACGAACTCTACCATCTCTTTCCCGATACGGTACTCGCACTCCTTCGCCCAGATAGCGCCGCTCCTCACGTAGTCGCCGTAACTGAAGCCCCCGGGGAATACGAGGACGTCGTATTCAAGCAGGTTTTTCTCCCGGAAGACCTTCTGGTTGTGGGCTACCTCAGGGGCGACGCCGGTGTCCCTGAAAGCCCTCACGGTCTCGGCGTCGCAGTTTGTCCCGGGAGCCCTTACCAGCAGGACTCTAATCTCCGCCCGGTTCATCTCGACCCCCCGAGAGGCGTCTTCCACGCCGACATCAATAGATCTAGAGGCTCATCTATGACGACACCGCCACGACCGTAGACCGTTAGCCTGTGCCCACTGGTAACAGTTCCTAATCTTGCGAATGCGGCCCCCTCCATCTTCGCCTCGAAGTCCCTGGACTCCCCCTCCTCGACCTCGACCAGAAGCCGCCCATTCGACTCGGAGAAGAGCATGAGATCGTCGCGCATTTCAGCCACTACTGGAGCTTTAAAGAGATCCACCTCCAAGCCAAGGGCACCGGTAAAGGCCATCTCTGCCGCTGCCACTCCCAGGCCTCCCTCTGACAAATCGTGGCAGGCCCTCACCAGACCGTCGTCGATGGCCGAGGTTAAGCGTTCATATGCCCCAATGGTCTCATCCGCCTCGAGCCTCGGCACCGAGGCTCCGAGGAATCCCATGAGCCTGTAGTACTCCGAGCCCCCTAGCTCTGGCTTCGTCTTGCCGATGAGGTAGACCGAATCCCCGTCCCTTTTCAGGTCCATTGTGACTGCCTTCCTGATGTCTGGCAATATGCCAAGCGCAGTCACGAGGAGTGTGGGCGCTACGGGGCCGAGGGGGGACTCGTTGTAGAGGCTGTCCTTCCCGGAGATGAAGGGCGTCCCATAAGCCTTTGAGATCTCGTAGCAGGCCTTGCTGGCCATGACCAGGCCTCCGAGCCTGTCCTCGTACTCGGGATTTCCCCACGTAAAGTTGTCGAGGAGGGCTAACCTCCTGCCTCCTAAGGCGACGTTGTTCCTCACCGCCTCGTCAATGGCCGATGCCGCCATCCAGTAGGGGTCTATCTTCCCATAGCGGGGATTCATCCCGCATGACACTGAGATGCCACGCCAAGATCCATCGAGGGGCTTTAATACGGCTCCGTCGCTCGGGCCAACGTTCCATCCCTGCAAAGGCTTGACGATCGTGCCGCCCTTTACCTCTTGGTCGTACCTCCTGACCACGACCTCCTTGCTGGCGATGTTGGGGGCAGCAAGAAGCATCTTCAACGTCTCTCCCAATTCTTTCGGCGCGGGGTATGTTGGTTCCTCGAGCTTAGGCGGCTCCCAGGAGGTCGACCTTCTCACCCTCGGAGGTTTGAAGAGGTCCTCTAACTCCAGCTCCGCCACTACCTCGCCCTTATAATTCACCCGTACGACATTTTCATCCGTAAAAGAGCCTATCACGATGGCCTCTACCTGCTCGTCCTTGAATATCTGGAGGACCCTGTCGACATTCCTTGGTGGGACGGCGAGGAGCATCCGCTCCTGGGACTCGGATACCCATATCTCCCAAGGCGCCATCTCGGGGTACTTGAGGAGCACCTTTCCTAAGTCGACCTTCGCGCCTAGGCCATACCTGTCCGCCATCTCGCAGACGGCGCAGCTGAGGCCGCCGCCGCCCAAATCGGTGATCCCCGATCCCAGGCCCTCATCGCTGATCTGCTTTATGGCCCGCTTGATCTTCTCCTCCTCGATGGGGTTCGCTATTTGAACCGCAGGCCTCGAGACCTCTTCTGACTCCTCCGTGAGCTCCGCAGATGCGAAGGTGACGCCGTGGATCCCGTCTAGACCTGTCCTTCCTCCGGCGAGGACGATTCGGTCACCGTTTCTCACGTTTCTGATATACTTTTCTTTCTTCAAAAGGCCCATGCAGCCGCAGTAAACGACGATATTACCGGTGTAGTCCTCGTCGAAGTAGACAGCGCCGTTCACCGTGGGGATGCCGATGCTGTTACCATATGACCCGATGCCATCGACCACGCCCCTGAACAGATAGCTAGGGTGCTTAACTCCCTCAGGAAGCTTCTCGTATTCGTAGTCGAGGGGGCCGAAGCACAGGACATCGGTACATGCTATCGGGTCGGCCCAGACGCCTAAAACATCCCGGATGACGCCTCCCAGACCCGTTGCGGCTCCACCGAAGGGCTCAATGGCCGAGGGATGGTTGTGGGTCTCGACCTTGATGGCGATGGCCCACTCCTCGTCCAGGTCGACGATTCCTGCGTTATCCTCGAAGACGCTGAAGCACCAGTCCGGATCCAGCTCCTTGACGACGCGACCTATGTACGTCCTGAGCATCCCATCGACTGTGCCCTCCGGCGTCTCTATGATCCCCTTGAAGGTCTTGTGGAAGCAGTGCTCGCTCCATGTCTGATCGTATGTCTGGAGCTCAACATCTGTCGCGCTACGCTCCCGCAACAGGTACTGGTCTCTTATCTGCCTGAGCTCATGTAAGTTGAGCCCCAGCCCAAGGGTCTCGGCAATCTCCCTCAGTTCGTCGTCGGTGGCATTAAGCAGGTCGATCGTGTGGTGCTGGAAGGGATGTGGACTCCTTGATACTCGGCTCATTGCCCTTCCCTTAACTCGAACCGGTAGTTGTCCTTAGTCGGGTTCGTCAGAAGCCTGCGGCACATCTCGTCCACCGCTACCCCTGCCTCTTCTCTGCTCTCTGCATCCAAAGAAATCTCGTACGCCTTGCTTGAGCGTACGCCCGTGACGTTGTAGCCCAGCCCCTGGAGGGCTTCTGCCGTGGTCTCCCCTTCCGGGTCGGAGTACCCCTGTTTCAGGCTTACATAGACTATCGCAAGAAACTTCATGGCTTTAATCTCTCCGATATCATTCGCTGCCCCCATCTATTAACAATGTTGGGAAGTGCTTTCATTTTCAACTCATGTTCTATTCTATAAAGTTTATATGAGTTTTCAATAATATTTAACATCATTATTGAAATATGTTAACGCGATTATGCTGTCCTAAATAATCGTCGTGTCTAAACCAGTTAAAATTTCTACGATGAAATAACCTGATAAAATTATAAAAGTGGTACATATCTAATCGTCGTTCCAGTGGTATAAGCCATGAGCGATGAGACTAAAATCGTTTATTTCGAGAGGCCTGGGAGGGAGAACACGGATGAGACCCTCCGCCTCGCCAAGGAGAGAGCCGTGGACCTTGGCATCAAGAACGTCGTGGTCGCCTCCTACACGGGAGAGACGGGAGCAAAGGCATCTGAGGTATTCAAGGGGTTCAACCTCGTCGTTGCGGCGGGTGTTGTCGGTTTCAGGGAGCCCAACACATACAGGATGACCCACGAGAACAGGGCGACCATAGAGGGAAACGGGGGGAAGATATTCTTCGCGACCCACGCCTTTGGCACCTTGGGAAGGGCGGTCCACAGGAAGTTCGGAGCCATCCAAGTGGACGAGATTATCGCCCACGTCCTCAGGCTCTTCAGTCAGGGGGTCAAAGTTGGCTGCGAGATTGCTTGTATGGCCGCCGATGCCGGGCTCATTCGGACTGACGAGGAGGCCTTAGCAATTGGAGGGAGCGGAGTGGGCGCCGACACTGCCATAGTGGTCAGGCCGAGTAACACCCACACCTTCTTCGACATGAGGATACTTGAGATAATCTGCAAGCCCCGCGGATGAGAAGCGTCTGATGAAGATAGAAGGATCCACAGAAATGGAATTTAGGGTCCCCCGCTTCACATCCATTGTGGTTACTGGTTGGCCGACTCGACGTTGCACTCTTTGATGTACTGGGAGAGCCCGGTGAACACAGAGAAGCTGACGGTGGTGCCTATGTCGTCCATCTGTATGTTATCCGGGCCCTTTATGTAGATCAGAAGCTCCCCACCAGAGATGAGTGGGATGTCTGAAGACGACTGGGTATAAGTGCGACCATCGATGGACACGCTTGTGCCTGTGAGTCTATCGTAGCTGGTCACATTTAATTCGCCGGTTACGGTTGTCTCGGTCGGGACCCTGTAGTAATAGACGTTTGACCAGCCTGACTCGACGCCCCGAATCTCGATCTTGTCTATCAGTATGTCCCTGCCCCCGAGGTTGTGGACCTTGAGGGCCGCGACGGCTCCGGTGCTGTTAACCCAAACTTCTTCTTTGGAGAGCTTAACATCCTCGGTCTGAAGCCGGGCCGAGATGATGTTGATTGTGTAGTATACCGCTATGCCGGATATTAGGATGGATGCGACCAGAAGTATCAGGGTGGTGATAACCTGGGCGAGACCTCTCTTCCAAGCTCCACCCAAATGCGACATGAACCCCGACCAGTCATCCATATCATCGGCCTATATCGATGTGTGTGTAGCAAGAGTCTACATCACCGATATTTGACAGAGATCCATATCACCAGTTTGTATCCTTCGATCAGCTCCAATTCCGATCTTACTTTGAGAATAGTTATAGGTTTGAAATATATCCTCAGGGCATAGATACTGAAAGGCTGTAGAATCCATGGAGTACGATAAGATCCTCAGCGACTTGTTGGGTCGTAAAGACTATCTCGTCGTGGGTCAGAACGTTGTACGGACCGATGCCCTCGATAAGTGCCTCGGCAGAGCCCGTTTCACGGCTGACTACATTCCGAAGGGGACGGTCATCGTGAAGGTAGTGAGAAGCAGCCAGCCACACGCTCTCATAAGGCGTATAGACGCGAGAGCAGCCCTCGAGGTGGATGGGGTCCAATCTGTTTTGACTGGATCCGATGTACCGGGTGAGAACCAGATCGGGTACGCCATCCCCGATCAGCCCCTTCTGAACCAGGAGAAGGTCCACTATGTGGGGGACCCCATAGCCCTAGTCTGCGCCGAGGATGAGTACTCTGCAGTTGAAGGTATGGACACCGTGGAGGTTGACTACGATCCGCTGCCCGCGAACTTGACCATAGACGAGACCTTGGAGGAGGGCGCATTGCACATCCATGAAGGTGGGAACGTCGCCCTCACGAGCCTGATAAGGAAGGGAGACGTCGATGAGGGATTCTCGAAGGCGGACATAGTAGTCGAGGAGACCTACGAGACGCCCTATCAGGAGCACATGTACATCGAGCCCGATGTCGCCTACGCCATTCCTGAGGGGAGGGATAAGATCACCGTCATAGGCGCCATGCAGAGCCCCTTCCTCGTCAGAGAGAAGGTTGCCGGAATCCTAGGATGGGGCCTCAACCAAGTCAGGGTGATACAGGCCCTCACAGGCGGAGCATTCGGGGGCAAAGACGACACAGGCCCCCTGGTCTGCGCCAAGGCAGCCATCGCTGCCATAAAGCTCAGGAAACCTGCGGCTCTCGTCTTCGACAGGGAGGAGGTTGTCGCATACACGCCCAAGAGGTTCCCCGCCAGGATCCATTATAAAGCAGGCGCAGACAGCGAGGGTAGATTCACGGCAGCCAATGTTGACATAACAGTGGACTGCGGGGCATACGCCAACCGGGCCCCCTTCTGGCTCTGGAGGCAGACCGTCCACGCTGCGGGTCCGTACGAAGTTCCGAACGTCTACGTCGATGGCCGGGCTGTCTATACCAACAAAGTGTTCGGAGGCAGCTTCCGCGGTTTCGGCGACCTGGCGATGCACTTCGCCGTCGAGACCCAGATCGATAGGATGGCGGCGGAGCTTGGCATGGACCCGGTCGACCTCAGACTGAAGAACGTGCTGACCGTCGGGAAGAGGACCACGTCAAACCAGCTTTTAGAGTCTTCCGTAGGCATAGAGAAGTGCATCCGAGGGGTGGCTGAGGCATCGGATTGGGCCAACAGGCGGAAACCGAGGCGGAAGGGGGAGAGTGTGAGGGGCATGGGCATCGGCTGCGCCCACCACGGGATAAGCACAAGCCGAGGGGCGCCCGACTGGTCTGCAGCTTCCCTGATCCTCAACGAGGATGGGACCCTCACCTACAGAACGACCATCTGCGAGCTGGGGCAGGGGACGCCAATTGGCCACGCAAAGATCGTCGCCGAGATACTGGGAGCGCCCTTCGAATCCATCAGGATGGAGATCCCGGACACCGACACGATGCCCAACGCGAGGCCGACTCACGGCAGCCGGGGCCTCGCCCTTGGAGGGACGGCCGCCGCGGACGCCGCCCTGAAGCTCAGGAAGAGCATGGTCGAGGTCGCCTCCGCCCTACTGGAGTGCGATGAAGCATCCATAGACCTCCGGGACGGCAGGGCCTTCGACAAAGACGACCCCTCGAACGGAATCGACTTCAGGGATCTGTCCCACGAACTATACGTGAGGGGAGTCAACCCCGCTACTTACGGCTTCTTCGTGCCCCCTAGGAGATACTTCGACGTGAGCACAGGGCTGGGCGTGAGCTACCCCGCGTACACCTTCGCGGCCACAGCCGTCGAGGTCGAGGTGGACCTGGAGACGGGTCAGGTCGACGTCGTGAAAGTCTGGCCCGCGATGGACGTCGGCAAGGCCATAGACCCACTGATGGTGGACGGGCAGATACACGGCGCCATCTCCCAGGGCATCGGCTTCGCATTGATGGAGGACCTCAGGCTCGACAACGGAAGGGTCATCAACCCCAACTTCACTGACTACATGGTCCCCTCGTCCCTCGACACACCAAAGGTGGCCGAGACCATCCTCGTCGAAGAGCCCTACAGGCACTCCGCCTTCGGGGCAAAAGGGGTCGGGGAACCATCCATAATCTCGATCGTCCCAGCCGTCACTAACGCCATCTACCACGCCACTGGCATCAGCTTCAACACGCTCCCAGTCACAGCGGAACGCCTCCATGCGGCATTGAGGAGGCGCAAGCAATGAGGCCAATGCCCAGCTTCAGCCTCCATCGGCCCCAAACCTTGAAGGAAGCGCTAGGGCTGCTGAACGAGCTGGAGGACTCAATTCCCATCGCAGGGGGCACCGACCTGCTTATCGACCTTAGAGAGGGTTCCTGCATGGCGAAGCACCTGATCGATCTCGGCCTGATCAAGGAGCTGAGATATGTTCGGGAGGCTGACGACATGATACGCATCGGGGCGACGACCACCCACGCCCAGCTAGTAGCATCTGAGCTGATCAAGGAGAAGGCGCCCGTCCTGAGCGAGGCGACATCATCGGTGGGCAGCGTCCAGATCCGGAACGTTGCGACCGTCGGAGGCAACCTATGCAACGCATCACCAGGGGCGGACACGGCTCCACCCCTCCTCGTGCTCGGCGCGGAGGTGGAGGTGGCCTCCACTGAGGGGTCCAGGAACATGCCTCTGAGTGAGTTATTCACCGGTCCCAAGAGGAACAGTCTAGCGCCAGGGGAGTTGCTCACAGCTGTGTGCTTCCCTGTCCCACCGACCGGGTCCGGCGCTTCTTTCCGCAAACTCGGGAGGAGGAAGGGCTGCACCCTCTCCATCATCAACGCCGCCGCCTACCTCGAGACAGATGGGGAAACCTGCCCCGAAGCAAGGGTGGCTTTTGGCGCGTGTGCCCCTACGCCCATGAGGATCGCTAGTGTAGAGGGACTTCTAAAGGGCAAGAAGATCGACTTCAAAACTATCGAGGAAGCGTCGTCGGCTTGCTACAAGCTCGTTGAGCCCTCGACTCGCGCCCATTCTAGGGCGTCTGAGGAGTATCGCAGGGAGATGTCCTGCGTCCTTATGAGGAGGACGCTGACTGAGGCGTATGAAAGGGCTAGGAGGAATATGTGATGAAGTTGACCTTCGAGCTGAACGGAGAGGAAGTCGAGTGCGAGACCAGGGAGAACAATACGCTGCTAGACCTCCTAAGGATCGACCTCGGCGTCACCAGCGTGAAGAAGGGGTGCGAGAACGGGGAGTGCGGCGCCTGTACGGTCCTTTTAGACGGGTCTCCTATCACGTCCTGTCTTGTGATTGCGCCCCAAGTCGAGGGGAGGGTGGTCACCACCGTCGACGGGCTGGTGGATGATCCCCTGATGGTGAAGCTCATTCAGGCGTTCATGGAGGACGGTGCAGTTCAGTGCGGCTATTGCACGCCCGGGATGCTCATCTCCGTCCACGCCCTGCTTAGGGAGAACCCGAAACCGACCGCCGGGGAGATAAAGAAGTCTATTGAGGGGAACATCTGCCGCTGCACGGGCTACGTAAAGATCATCGAGGCGGTGCTCGATGTCTCGGAGCGACTTTGATTTAACTTCCTCGATTACGACGCATAGATGCATTTCGACGCTCTTTTTAACAATAAAAGAAAGTAGTGACTGAGAGCCATGAAGAGACAGGTCGTTCTCACGGTAGCCGAGTCGAAGAGGCTGATAGCGAAGGGAGTGGCCGCTCTGCCCGAGGTGCAGAAGGCCATGAAGGAGGGTATGGTGGTGGTTGCCACGGGCACCACCAATTCCTACGTGCTGGAGCAGCTATGGGGGCTGAGGTTCGACAAGAGGAGGTACAGGAGCGGGATCACGACGCCCAAAGAGCCAGAGAGGCTTGACGAGCCCCAGGAGGAGCGAATACCGGACGTAGTTTTCAGGAGGGGCGAGGTCGCAGAGGACCTTGACAGATACAACGCCGTCGAGCACATGGGAAAGGGCGATGTCTACCTGAAAGGGGCGAACGCCCTCAACTACGACGAAGGGGTGGCAGGGGTTCTCATCGGGAGCCCGACGGGCGGGACCGTCGGCGCTGTCCTAGGCAACATAATAGGGAAGAAGATCAACCTAATCATCCCTGTAGGGCTTGAGAAGCTAGTGAGTGACGATATCTACGAGTTAAGCTGGCTGGCTTCCCAGGAGGACTCGGAGGGACCCAGCCTGTGGCCGATCACCGGCACCATCATCACTGAGATAGAGGCCTTGGGAATCCTTGCGGGTGTGGACGCATACCTTTACGCGGCTGGAGGTGTAGCGGGGGCGGAGGGCGCCGTTAGGCTGCTGCTAGACGGCACTGAGGAGCAGGTTCAGGCCGCCCTCGAGCTCGTAGAGTCGATCAAGGGAGAGCCCAGGTACCTCCTCTGATCATGTATGCAGGGCCTCCCGAAGTTCTTATGAATCAGACCGTCCCTTTTTTACAGATATTATATGGTTAAAAGGGCACTAATCATGGGCGCGGCTGGGAGAGACTTCCACAATTTCAACGTCTTCTTTAGGGACAACCCTGACTACGAGGTAATGGCATTTACAGCTGCTCAGATATCTGAGCTCGATAGCAGGGCCGAGATAGAGAAGCGGGTATATCCCCCCGAACTGGCAGGGGAACGGTATCCTGAAGGGATCCAGATCTACCCCGAGTCTCTGCTGGAGGAACTCATCAAGGAGAAAGGGATCGACGAAGTGTTCTTCTCATACAGTGACGTCTCACATGTCTACGTCATGAACGAGGCTTCGCGCGCCCAGGCCGCCGGCGCCAGCTTCACACTTCTTGGCCCAGAGGCCACGATGTTAAGGTCAGAGAAGCCGGTCATCTCCGTCTGCGCGGTTCGGACCGGGAGCGGGAAGAGCCCTGTATCCAGGTGGCTGGTGTCGAAGCTCAAGGATCGGGGTCACAGCGTTGTCGTTATAAGGCACCCGATGCCATATGGGGCGCTTCTTAAGCAGAGAGTCCAACGGTTCGAGACTCTGGAGGATCTGGACCGCTACGACTGCACCATCGAGGAGAGAGAGGACTACGAGCCACACCTAGAGCGTGGGGCGATAGTCTTCGCGGGCGTCGACTACGAGGACATCCTGAGGGAGGCTGAGAAGGAGGCCGAAATCATAGTCTGGGACGGCGGCAACAACGATTTCCCATTCTACCATCCGAGCCTCCACATAGTCGTCGTCGACCCCCACAGGGCGGGCCACGAGCTGGGTTACTATCCAGGTGAGACGAACCTCAGGATGGCTGACATTGCGATCATCAGCAAGGTGAATACTGCGGACGCCGAGAAGGTTGAAGAGGTCGAGGCCAACATCACAAAGGCGAACCCTGGAGCTCAGATCTTCAAGGCAGCCATCGTCATAACCTCTGAAGACGACGACGCGATTAGGGACAAGAGAGTCCTGGTCGTCGAGGACGGACCAACGGTAACCCATGGGGGCATGAGCTACGGCGCAGCGACGATCAAGGCGGACGAGCTGGGCGCGACCATCGTCGACCCGAGGCCTTACGCCATGGGCAGTATCAGGGATGTATACAAGCAGTACCTACACCTAGAAAGGGTCCTTCCGGCCGTCGGCTACAGCGAGGCCCAGACTAGAGAGCTCAGCGAGACCATAAACGCCACGCCTTCCGACCTAGTCCTCCTAGGGACACCGACGGACATACGGAGGTACCTCAAAGTTAACAAGACCGTGATACGGGTAAGGTACGAGTTTGAAGAGGTAGTCCCTGGCCAAATAGAGGAAGCGATATTTTCATGGCTGAAGATCTGAGAGGGCCCCTTTATCCTGCCCTTTGGGGTTTCAGAGGAGTCCTTTGACCTTCAACATCGCGTCAACGAAATCCTTAGGACCGATGCCGGGGATCTGAGCATCGGCATCCTTATAGAACCTTTCCACAGCACCCCTCAGAGCATGCTCCTCTAACTTTACGCCCGCAAGCATCTCTTCAAGATCTGAGATGACCTCTTTTGGTATTGCGAAAAAATCGCCCCGGATCTGCACGCTAAGTATCTCGTCTCCCATCATCTCCGCCCTTATCCGGATCAGCTTGCTCGCCTTGTGGTCCACATCAACGACCTTGATGTCGTGGGCAATCTTTACGGCCCTCCCTTCCCTCCGCTGAGAGGGGGGGGCCTCCATATAGAGCCACTCCCTAGACATGTGCCGAGGCCTGGTCTCCTCGCAAAAGATCCTCCACTCCTCCTCGGTGGGCTCGTTCCTTACGAGCCTGACTCCGAGAATCTCCTCGAAGGTCTCGGCATACGTGCGCTTCACCTCATCGACAGAAGGGGTCTCCCCCAGCTCCCTCCTAAGGGTTGTCACCCATTCCTTCATGCTCTTCGCCATCTTGTCCCTGAACTTCTCGTCAGGGACCCTCAGCACCCTCGCCATCAGATTGTAGTTCAGGTCGAGGATGATATTTCCGACGAGGATGGACGCCGACTCGTTCATCCCCGCCCCGTTACCTGAGATCTTCCGGCCGCCGACGACGACGTCGTTGAGGGGCTTAAACTCGGCCTCCACCCCCAGCCTCCTGTAGGTCTCCACGGTCACGGAGAGGAGCCTCTCGAACATCCCCTCCACGTCCCGGGGGACCGCGGCGCTTTCCTTCGAGACTATCTGGTAGAAGACCTGGTCACGGTCGAGGTAGGTGGCGCCTCCTCCCTGGCTCCTCCTGATGACGGGCAGCCCGGTCTCCTCGCAGAACTCTAGGTCAATCTCCTTCTCTAGGTCCTGGTGGTAGCCGAGGCAGGCGTATGGGCTGCCGGGCTGGAGCAGTATCAGGGTGTTGGTGGAGAGGCCCCTGTGGACGGACTCCGCAACCGCCTCGTAGAAGGTCTGGGCCACGATAGGCTCACTAAAACCTAGGTCCAGCAGTCTCCATTGTTCCAAACAGGCTCACCGAAAAAAAGAAGTTGAGGGATATTTAGACGGTGTGCTTATCCTTCTCCTCCTTGAGCCAGATCTCCAGCGTGTCCTTCTCAGAACCCTTTATCAGGTCTCCCATTTCGGCGTCGAGGTTGTCGGGGGTTATGACTGCGATCCAGCCCCTGCCGTATGGGTCATCGTTGATGATTGATGGCGTCTTGAGGACCTCCTCGTTGAGCTCAGAGATCTCGCCACTGATGGGGGATCTGAGGGGGCCGACCCACTTGCCGCTCTCTACGGTTCCGAGGGTCTTCCCGGCCTTGACGCTCCTCCCAACCTTGCGAGTGTTCAGGTTCACCAGCTTTCCAGCCGCCTCCTGGGCCCAGTCGTTGTAGCCGACGCGGACCTTCCCTTCTTCGACCTTGACCCACATGTGCTCCCGGTGATAGTAGAGATCCTCGGGAAACTCGTTACCTTCTATTTTTACCACGGCAATTCACCGTTCTAAATACATAAACGCCAAGCATCTAATTACCATTTTGATCTCAGGAACAGCTGGAGCTGGGTTATCTACTGAAAAACAAAACTCGAAGGATACCTTGTTGATTGATCGGCTCTTTACTTTTATAAACCGATGAAAGTGATTCCTAAATCCGGAAGGGTAGAAATAATGACGTATACTATAGACTTGTTTTTTTTACAGTGGTCCTTCCTATGAAAGATTTTATAAGTAGCGGAAGGAGGGGGTTGATGATACTCTAAACATGCAATTTGCTAGTAACAAATGATCGGTTGATGGGATGTGAAATCTGGGGAAATAAAGCAGGATCTAGCGGCAATCGTGGGNNTCGGAGATCTCCATGATCTTCAAGACCGTACCGGATTTCGTTGTCAGGCCCAAGAGCGTCGAGGAAGTCTCGCAGATTGTCGAGTATGCAAATAGGAACAGGATCCCCGTGGTTCCAAGGGGTGCTTCTACTTGGGGGTACGGCGGCACGATCCCGACAAACGGCGGCATCGTCCTCACACTCATGGAACTCAAGAAGATCCTGAACCTCGACAGAGAGGGAATGACCGTAACGGTGGAAGCGGGATTACGCTGGAAATTGCTGATGGAGTTTTTGGATGAGCGTGACCTCGCGTTCAACGTCTATCCGTCGAGCGCCCCCTCGGCAACGATAGGGGGGTGGCTAGCCACGGGGGGCTTGGGCATAGGCTCGCTGAAATACGGGCACTTGAAGGAGCATGTCAAGGAAATGCGAGTTGTGACCCCGACGGGAGAGACGCTCACACTATCCAGAGATGAAGATTCGACGGACTTCGACTCGTTCATCGGCTCCGAGGGAACTCTGGGCGTCATCGCTGAGGTCAAACTAGAGATCCATCCTAAACCCGAGAAGGTCCTACCGGAGCTCGCTTCCTTCGACGACGTGGGGACTCTAGTTGGGGTGATTGAGAAAGTCGTCAAGAGGCCGACGAAGCCCTTCTTCATCGAGATCCAGGACGAAGACTACCTGGAGATCAAGAGATCGATCGGAATACACGCGCCTGACGTAGCCGTCCTCGCTCTTTTCGTCTATGAGGGCCCAACCAGTCAGGTCCAAGATGACGCGGAGTTCCTAAAAGGGCTCGTCTCCGAGGTCGGGGGCAGAATGTTACCCTCAGAGAGCGCAGAGGAGGAATGGGAGGAGAGGTTCTACTACATGAGGATCAGGAAGGCCGGACCCACGCTCCTCGCCGGCGAGGTGACCCATCCCCTTTCCGAACTCCAGAACGTCTTGGACGATACGCGGAAGATCAAGGACAAGCACGGCCTGAGGATGGGCGTCAAATGCTTCATGGTGTCGGAGGATACCGTGCTCTACATGCCCATGTATCTGGCCGACGAACGCGAGCGATGGAAGTTTATGTCCCTCCTGCCTGTAGTGAACGAGATCACAGCAGTAGGCTTGAAAGCCGGCGGCGGCCCCTACGGATTCGGGATCTGGAACTCCTTCTTCCTGAGAAACGTGTTTGGCGAAGCCAAGGTCAGGGAGATGAAGGAGCGGAAGAGGAGGCTCGATCCTAACAACATAATGAACCCGGGTAAGCTATACCAAGTCAAAATGAGGTACGGCATACCTCTTTGGGGATCCGCATTCCGGCTATTCACCTCCCTTCTCGGGTTCATGAAGTACTTCTGAGGTGCGAACTAAATGAAAATGTCGGAGATCAAGAGTCGTGGCCTGGAAGAGGAGCTGTACTCGTGCGCCCAATGTGGGTACTGCCAGGACATTTGCCCGATCTACGAGGAGATTCCTTGGGAGTCGGCCTCGCCCCGCGGGAAGCTGTGGTGGATAAAGGGCATGCTCAAAACGGGGTTCCTGAGGCCAAACATCGAGATCGACGAGAACTTCGCTAAAAGGTTATACCAGTGTACTCTCTGTGGGCGATGCCACGAGGTCTGCCAGACCATGATTGACACAATGAAGATATGGCATTCTGCGCGGGCCGAGGTCACCCACTCCAACCTGCGTCCCAAGAACCTGACGGCCATCGTGGATAACCTGGACGAGGAACGGAATCCCTATGGTCTGGAGGCCGAAATGCGCCTCGACTGGGCCGACTATACCGATTTGGAGGAGGCCCCAATCGAGGACGAGGCCGAGATCGCCTACTTCGTCGGGTGTACTACAGCCTTCAAGGGGGCAAATCACAATACGGGGTACTCCACGGCACAGCTGTTAAACTACCTCAAAGAGGACTGGACCTTACTCGGTGAAGAGGAATGGTGCTGTGGCAGCCCCCTCATCATGGCCGGGGACGAGGAGAGGGCCAAGGAATTCGTCGAACACAATATAAAGGAGATCGAGAGCAGGCGCGTCAAGGTACTCCTCACGGGGTGCCCCTCCTGCTACCGCATGTGGAAGTTCGAGATACCGGAGCTCCTGGGGAGGGAGCTGAGTTTTACGGTGAAGCATACACTTGAGCACATCTCCCAGCGTGTCAGCGAAGGCAGATTGACACTACCTGCCTCCGACGAGAAGCTGACGTATCACGACCCGTGCGAGCTCTCAAGGCTCGGAGGCGTCGTGGACGAGCCGAGGGAGATACTGAGGAGAGCCTCCAAAGGCTTCGTTGAGATGCCCGAAAACGGCATCGACGTCAGATGCTGCGGCGGAGGGGGCCTGCTCCAAGCCACGGACAACGAACTTCGGCTATCAATAGCGAAATTTCGCCTCGAGCAGGCGAAATCCGTCGGCGCCGATATCCTCACGTCGGCTTGCCCTGCGTGTAACCTTACATTCCTTGACGCGGTGAGGGCGACGGGGGACGACTTGGAGGTTCTCGACCTGACGGAGTACATCGCTCGACAACTGGGCCTGGAATAAGACTATAACCATCGCTAATAC
>JABAOC010007082.1_pt1 | contig 21982 bp, 31 predicted proteins | sample 7062161 | NCBI WGS metagenome assembly JABAOC01 (sample SAMN14538625, study PRJNA623070) | marine sediment metagenome | biome: marine biome [ENVO:00000428]; feature: marine pelagic biome [ENVO:01000023]; material: deep marine sediment [ENVO:00002113] | place: India: Gulf of Khambhat ... | reverse complement strand
GCCTATGCAGCGTCGACCAGCTCCCCCCTGAAGACAGCCACGTCCGCGCCGTAATGCGAAGCCAGCCTCGCGACGGTGGCGGCGGACCCCCGGTCCCCCGCCACCACCACGCTGTACTGTATGCTTCTGCAGTCGGCCAGCTCCTTGAGCCTCCGCAGGTTAACCCAGAACCTCGGGGATGGCTTACGGTCTCTGAAGTCGTAGACTATGATCCAGGTGCCCTCCTCTTCTGCGAAAGATTCCTCGTCCAGGATCTGTTGAGCGAGGCTGTTCTGGTTCAAAGCCTGTCAAGGGGGTAGTATTGACTACCGCCTAAATCTCCTCCGGGAACAAGAAACCAGGGTAACAGATACAGCACAGACGCTACCCCTCCATCTGGTCGATGGCGAAGCCGAGAAGCCCCGCGAAATATGCCTCCGACAGAGGGTCTCCCTCGCCGACGCCGGGGCACCCCTCGTCGACGCCTATGACGCAGATGTCTCCCTGGCGCTCCACGTAGAACGGGTACATGCGGCAAAGGAGGGGGCGCGCCCCGTATACCCTACAGCCGTCATCGCCTAGGAAGACGCATCTCCCATCCCGCTTCTTGATGACGGCGACGAACCTGCCCTCGTCCGCGGGCATGTGGAATCCTTGTTGCCCCGCTGCCTTCAAGCGTCTGACGTCTTTCTCGAGGAGCAGCACCCTGCGGCCCCAGCCTTCGACGTCCATGCAGCAGCGTCCGCAGCGCCTGCACCTCCAGCTGAGCCCAGCCGGGTAGTAGAACTCTGTCTCCGCGTCTCTTCGTTTCAGGGTGCCGCGGAGGTGGCTGGGCTCGTCCATGGGCTAGCCTCGGGCCAGCTCGACGGCCTTCTCGGCGAGTACCTGGAGGGGGTCGACGACGGGCACCGTCAGGTCGCCGTCGTGGAGCACGAGGCTGACCTCGGTGCAGCCGCATATGATGGCCTGGGCGCCGGCGTCCATGAGCTTGTGGGCGGCCCCGTGTAGAAGCTTGCCGCCTGTCTCCAGGTCTCCCCGTTTGATGTGCCCGTAGATGGCGTCCATGACGTCCCTCTGGGTCTCCTCGGTGGGGGAGATGATCTCTATGCCTTGGCCGCCGTAACTTTCGTGGTAGAGGCGGCTGGCGAGGGTGCCGTCCGTGGCTAGGAGCCCCGCCTTGCCTACGCTGGGGTGTTTCCGCTTGGTCTCCTCGGCACTGAGCCTGATCATGTGGAGCAACAGCACCCCTAGGCCCTCCTGGAGCTGACTATGATAGTGGTGGGCGGTGTTGCAAGGCATTATGATGAAGTCTGCTCCGGCGCGCTGGAGGTTGCGCCCCGTCTCCAGCATCATGGGCAATGGGCTGGGACCCGTGCCCAGTATGGCGGGTGTGCGGTCGGGTATCTTGGCGTTGCTGTCTATGATGACTCTATAATGGTCCTGGTCCTTCTCGACGGGGGTGGCCCTGATGATCCTCATGTACAGGTCGGCGGTGGCCTCGGGGCCCATGCCTCCCAGGATGCCGATGATCTTCTCGCCCATCGTTCCTCAGAGATACCGGGTAGTACTACGATTTAGGGGTTACTCGGCTCGCGGTCCTAGGCGTGGGGCCTCAGATGCTCACCGTCTTGTAGGGCCCCATGGAGCGGCCTGTTAAAACATCATATAGGTACGCTTGGTCAAGGTTCACCGCCTCGTTCACCGCGAGCATGTTGACGGCCAGGTGCGCCCACTCGAACCTGCTGTCCGGGTCGAAGACTCCTTCCTCGTGTGCCTTCACGGCCAACGCGCTGAGCCGGTTTAGGACCAGGCACCTCCCCCGTGTCCAGTGAGCGTCCGTATCTCCTTTCCTGATCCAGCCATGGCATCCCCGGAAGTCCACGTCGTCGTCTGGCGGGTCGATCTTGTAGGACGCCACCCCCATATCCTTCATGCAAGTGGTTATCTCGTCTGCGACGTCGGCCTCGTCCTCGGGCCTCCTCAACACCCTGAGGCTGGTTATGATGAATATCTGTGGGTGCCAGGCCCTGACCGTGAAGTGGGGGAGCCTAGCCTCGCCGAGGCGCGTGAGGTGGTTGAACAGCCGGGCGGTGACGTCCATCCATCTATCCGGCTCGACGGTGTAGGCGACCACTGTCCAGTTGCCCCCCAGCGTGGCGTCCAGGCTCATGGCTCTACCTAAGGGGGTTCAGGTCAAAAAGGCTGCGATACCCCTGGTCTCGGGTGTCAATACCTTATCTTTTCCCCGTTCTTCCTGATGTAAGCCTTGTAGAGCTCCGCTGCTTTCCGGGTCAACGGGCCGGCGACCCCGTCGCCGATGGCCCTCCCGTCCACAGTTGTTATGGGCCTTATCTCTGCGCCTGTGCCACAGATGAACGCCTCGTCCGCCGTCCACAGGTCCTGCACCGTGATGTCGCGTTCACGTGCCTCGACGCCGTTCATGGGGAGGAGGCACAGCAGTAGGTTCCTGGTCACTCCCTCCAGGGCGCTCGTCGCGTAGGGGGTGTAGACGACGCCGTTCTTGGCGATCATGAGGTTGGCGAGGCTGGCCTCGGCCACGTACCCCTTGTGATCCAGCATCACGGCGTAGTCGGCGCCCGCTACCTTGGCCTCCACCCTGGCGAGCATCAGGTCCAGGCGGCTGTTGGTCTTTATCTGGGCGGGTATGCTGTCGGGCGCGGCTCGGCGGACGCTGGCCACTATGGCGGTGAGGGGCTCACCCATCCTGCTGGTTCTCTCGGCGATCCTTATCACCACGTTTGGTGTCCCTCCCATCTCGCCGTACCCTACCCAGGGGGCTAGGTGGCAGTCCCTGTAGCCGTTGGCGCGGACGGTCTCGACGACGGCGTCCCTGAACTCGCCTGGCTTCAACGGTATCTCGATGCCTGCGCCTTTCGCTGATGCGTAGAGGCGGCGTATGTGGGCGTCAAGCTCCACTATCCTGCCGTCGTAGACCCTTATCCCCTCGTAGACGGCCCAGCCGTGGGTGACGCCCTCGTCGAAGACGCTTATCTTTGCCTCGCTCTTGGTTACCAGCGCCCCGTTCACGTATATCAACGGCTCAGACAATTTGTGCACCATGAATAGCATAGCCGGGGAGAATAAGACGTTTAAGGCTCGATCAGGGTTGCGGCTAGAGGATTTGCCCCGTGAACGCCTCGTACGCCTTCAGCACGGACGCGGCCTCCACGACCTTCACGGTGTAGCCGTTTTCACCGAGGTACTCCTCAAGAGTCTTCGTCACCATCTCGTAGGTGGTGATGGTGAGTCTTCCTCTCTGGATGGTCTTGGGCTCGTAAAGCGTCACCGTGCCCTGCCCCGCGGGAACTATGACTGTCTCGGCTCCCTCCTCGGCCGCCGCCAGCGCCTTGTAGGGCACGCCGCCGACGTTGCCGATGGAGCCGTCGCTGTTTACGGTGCCGGTGATGTAGACGCCTTCCATGACCTCGACGCGCCGCAGGGCGGCGAGCAGCGCCACCGTTATGGCTGCTCCGGCGCTGGGCCCGTCCACGGCGTCCACCGTCACCTCGGACGTGATGGTGAGTATGATGTCCGTTCTGCCGAAGGATGCGCCGGTGAGCTTCTCGACCACCGCGGCGGCGGTTCTGACGCTGGTCTGTATGTCCATGCCGTTGAGTACCTCGGTGTTGACGAGGACCCTGCCCTGCCCCTCCGCCAGCTCGACGTCGCCGCGCAGCACGTGTCCCCGGTAGCTGGTCTGGAAGAGGGTCTGCGTCGTCTGCACCGCCAGTATGGGGATGCTGGCCTCCCCGATTATGCCGGACGCGTTGCCCTGCGCCTCCGCCGTCGCGGCGTAGTAGTTGGCGAGCTCCTTGTAGTAGTCGAGCTGGCTGGTGGACATGTTGAGCTGCTGCTCTAGCTGGACGGTCCTCTCGGCCAGCTGGTTGAGGGTGGACACGTACTCCGCCGCCTCGCTGCTCGTCCTCTGGTTCAGGCTGTACATGTAGCCGAACGCCGACGCCAGCGCTATGTTGATTATGAGGCTGAGCGTCAGGAGCCGTCTGCCCCCGCGGCGCTTGGCCGTGACCGTCTCCTTGTTCATCTTCTCTTCGACTGCCATGGGTTCCGCCTCGGAAAAAATCTGCATGACGCTTATTACGGGTTTCTCAAGATTATACCCAAACCAGACCCAAATCATGGCCTACGTAAAATGATGGATCAGCTTCTTGCAACGCGTTCACCGTCTATATACTGATCCAGCGTGGGGCGGCCTTGGCGGCTCATGCTCTGCCGGCACACCTTTTACCGAGGCCCCTAGACTATTTCCTGATACATGATGAGCCGCGTCGGCCTGCTTCTGCCCAGCAGCAACACCACCATGGAGCCTGACCTCTACAGGATGGCGCCGAGAGGCGTCACCGTCCACACTGCCCGCATGCTCCTCTGCACCGTGACGCCGGAGGGGTTGGAGGAGATGGCGGGCGAGGCCGCGAGGGCGGCGGGGCTCCTGAAGACTGCCGGCGTGGACGTGCTTGCGTACGGATGTACAAGCGGCAGCCTCATCAGGGGCGTCGAGTGGGAGAAGAGCCTCAAGAGGAGGCTCGAGGAGGCGGCCGGGCTGCCCGCGGTCACCACAGCGGGCGCCGTCGTGGAGGGTTTGAGGGCGCTGGGGGCGGAGAGGGTCTCCGTTTTCACGCCCTACATAGACGACGTGAACGTCGTCGAGAAGTCGTTCTTGGAGTCCCACGGCTTCAAGGTGGACGCCATGCGGGGCCTAGGGCTGACGGAAAATCAGCGGATCGGCAGGGTCTCTGGGCAGCGGCTTGAAGCCTTCATCGCCCCTGCGTTTGGCTCTGACGCTGTCTTTGTCAGCTGCACCAACCTCCCGGTNNCTGCACCAACCTCCCGGTCGTCCACCTCATAGAGAAGCTGGAGGAGAGGCACCGGTTGCCCTTCGTCACCAGCAACCAGGCCACGATGTGGGCCACTCTACGGGTTCTCGGTAAAGGCGGTGTAGACGGCTACGGCGCGCTTCTCAGGGAACACGTGTCAGTGTGAAGCTCCTGTAAACCTCATGCTGGGGGTTGGGCGCCTGCCTCCTCTCCGATCAACGGCCTGTAAAGTTTGATAGCCTCATGCGAGAAGACTAAACCATTGAATATCTACTTGTTCTCGCTCAACCCCGTCACCCACAGCCTCTTATGCGGCTTCATCTGGGTGGACGGCCTCCATTAATGGTACAACGTCTATGCAGGACAAATGAAGGGTGAAGCCACCGCGCTATGTAACCAGGCTCTTGGCCCAGGCAGCCGCCCGCTCGATCTCCCTCTCCTTCAGGGGGCCCTCCGTGTCCAGCACGAAGAAACCGGCGGGCTCGCCCACGGGCGTTCCGCCTTTCTTGGCGAGCTTGTCGCCGATGGGTTTGGCGGCGTAGCCGAATATGTTGATCATGAACCTCAACACGGGGTTCTCGGTGTCTTCCTTTGCTATCCTGGTGTCGAAGGAGGCCACTTTGACCCCCTTCAGCCCACCCGATGGGATTCTCTTCAGGAAATCCCTGGTGGCGTCTGACGGCCTGAAGGCGCGGGTCGGGGAACCGACAATCAGGATGTCTAGCTCTGATAGCTCCTCGATCTCGACGTCGCCCGGGCGTTTGACGGCTGCGTCGTCACCCAAAGCTCCTCCGATGGCTTGAGCCACCTTCTCGGTGTTCCCGAAGTACGAGTCATATACTACTAGAATTTTCATCCCGTTTAGCAGTCCGTTGCTTTAAGTTAAAGCTTTCTGATGGCGGGGAGAGGTGGGCCGGGCAGGACTTGAACCTGCGACCTCCGCCTCGTAAAGGCGGCGTCCTGACCAGGCTGGACGACCGGCCCACACCACCATGAAGGGGTAAACACTAAACTTAAAACTGTTTCACATCAGCCGTTCAGCAGGGCCTCCATCTCGCGGTGGAGGCTCCACAGCCGCTCTATCGCCGGGTGGTCTCTCCCCATCTTCTCGGCGAAGTCCTCGACGGTGACGCTGATGTCAACCTCTCGCCAGCCCGCGATGAGCTTATCCGCGTAGCACACTATCTTTTCCTCCAGCGTCTCAGGCACGTACACGCCTTCGGGCAGCCCGAGGGCGCTGGCCTCTTCCTCCGGTATGCCCGCCCCGACGTGTCTGTCCACTATGCGCGCCACCGGCTCCGCTACGCCCAGCTTCCTAACCATCTCCCCGCCCGCGGCGGCGTGGTCGGTGCCATGGGTCTTGCTGCGGCCGATGTCGTGCAGTATGGACCCGATCTCGACGAGCTCCATGTCCACTTCGTGGCCCTTGTCCTTGAGCCGCCGCGCCATCCTGACGGCTATCTTCGTGACGTTCAGGCAGTGATCCACGACGTGGCCGGGGCATCCGACCCGGTGGAGCAGGTCGATGGCCTCGTCCCTGCTGGGGACGCTCAGGTCTCCAGCTCCTCCTTGATCTCCTCTATCTTCTTCTCGAGGAACTCGACGACCGGCGTGTTGTCCACCCTGTGAAGCGGCTGCTCGCAGTATGGGCAGTGGAAGACCGTCTCCATGGCGTCCTCGAACGTGGTGTTGGGGCACTGGGGGTTCCCGCAGTGGTAGAACTCGTGGGTGGTCTCGTAGTCGAGCCTGGTCTCCAATTTCCGGAGTATCTTCTGCTTGGTGCTGTGCACGTACGCCTCGACGAGCTCCGGCTGGAGCCTCCACTGGAATATGAACCACCCTGTCTCCTTGTCCCTGAACCTCCTGGAGGTCACGAGGCTGTGGTTGTAGAACCTGTAGAGGATCTTCCTGACGTCGTTTATCTGGATCTCCGTTATCTCCGCCAGCTCCTCCACGGTGATGTTCTCCCTGTCGTTGAGGACTTCTATTATCTTCACCCCGTCCTCGCCGCCGAGTACCTTCGCTATGTTGAAAAGTGTCTCCTCGTTTACGGTGTAGATGGACGCCATGACTTTTCCTAACCTATACACTATGCCATTTCGCTGTGTTTAATCTTTGCTGAGCGTCTTGACATCCTTTCCGTGGCCCCGGGGCTTGATGCTGAGGCGGGCGTCCTCGAAGCTTCTCTCCAGCTCCGTGCCTTCGAAAAGCATGTGCAGGAACACCGCGAGGGCGCTCACCTCGCTGTGGGGCTGGCTCGTCACGGACACGTTCCAAGTTGCCAGGTCGTATATCTCGCGCGGCGCCTTGGGGCCGCCCACCGCCACGAGTTTAGGCTTTGAGCTCGCTCTTATCTCCTGGATGACCTGCTGCACCGGGAGCCCGTACATGGTGAGATGCACCACCTCGCCCCGCCAAGCCTTGACCGTCGCCCGCCAGCTTTCCGTGTGCCGCACGGTGAACCCGCCCCCCCAGTCCTCCACAAATTCGGCGACTGTCTCCTCGAGCCGAGGGTCCATGGCGCCCGAGTAGATCGCGCCTTCGGCCCCGAAGGCACGGGCGGCTAGGAGCACGTGGGTGCTTAGGCGTTTATCTCTCTGCGGCCGGTGGCCCATCCGGAGCACGGTGACGGTCACATCGATTAACTTCGCGGCGCCGTCTATTAATTTCCTTGGATGGAGCCATTTTTATTCGCGGGGCCATAGTTCTGGGGGATGGGTTTGGCTGGAAGCGAAGAGATACCTGCGATGCAGCTCGTGTTGAGGAGGAGGCTGCTTGGGTACCTCGTGCCCGCCTTCAACCTGCCCCTATTTGGGTGGAACCTGTACCAGATGTTAATGAGGGTGCAGACCGGGGCAGTCGAAGTCAACTCGGCGGAGTTTCTGGAGGAGCTTCTGGTGACTTTCAGTGCATTGTTCCTCTCCATCGTCATACCCCGCTTCTTCCCGGTGTACCAGAGCACCTATGAGCTGGAGGAGGGTGGGCTTGCCATAACTCGTTTCCTGCATAGAAGGAAGGTGTTGCCCTACGGGGAGATCGATAGGGCGGAGGTCTATCTGCGGCTGGACGAGAAGATAAGCGACGACGCCAAGAAATACGCCATGGACGCCTCCACCAACTACAGGAAGTCTGGTTTCAAGTTCAAGGACTATACTAACTCGGAGGACAAGATAATGAACCTGTTCGTCGGCCTCGACATATACATGATTAGCCCGGTGAAGCCCAAGGTTCTACTGAAGGAGCTGAAGAGACGCAACAGGAGCTTCACCGCCAAGATCGTGGAGCTGACGAGCCGAGGCAAAAGGATACAGGAGCTGGGTTGATGCCCTTGATGCCCAGCCCCGAGATGAGGCCCGTGTTCGCCTCCACCGTCTTGAAGACCCATCCCGAAGACTATCTGGTGGTGAGCATAGACAGGGCGGAGGAGGAGAGAGCCCGCGCCGCGTTCATGGACCTGAAGCCGTGGAGCTCCGTCACCTACGACCATATGGAGGTCTCCGTTGTCCTCAACGAGTCTCAATGGGAGGAGTTCAGGGATGGGTTCACTGCCTACAGGGTGGAGGGCCCCTACACGTTGATCACCTTCGACGTGGTGCTGGACCTGTCGCTGGTGGGGTTCCTCAGCGTAGTCTCGTCTGTTCTGGCGGATGAGGGGGTGAGCATATACGCCCTCTCCACGTACCTGAGGGACCATATACTCGTGGGGAAGGCGGACGCCAGTAGGGCGGTGGCGGCGCTTGAGAGGCTCATAGACAGGTGCAGGGATTACTAGTTTATTGGTAACAACCTGTATTTTTGTGGACTGCCCCGTATAACCGTGACCTTCGATGCAGACGCGTATACAGTCCAAGACCCTGGCCTTCGCCGCCACAATGGCGGCCCTCGGGAACGCCCTCAGCTTCCTCTCGATCCAGCTGACGCCGCTGGTCCCAAGCATACCGCTAGGCCCCGTGACGGTGTCCCTCGCGCTGGACCTGAGCCACCTCTCCACCTTCATCGCCGCCCTATTCGGCGGCCCCGTCGTGGGCGGCCTAACCGGCCTACTGTCCGGGCTTGTGGCGGCTTTCGAGTTCGGGTTCAGCCAAGGAAACGTCGTGACGGGCATCGGCCTCCCGCTGGGCAAGGCCATGACGGGGGTCGCCGCCGGCTACGTCTTCAGGCGGCTATACGTGGAGGGCAACCCATTGCGAATGGTGGCGTCCACGGCCTTGTCTTACGTGCCGGAGGCGTTACTCACGCTGGCGCTGTTCAGGTACGTGCTGCCGGTGGTGGCGGGGCTGCCCGCCGGTTTGGCTACCGCCATAGCGATCCAGATAATCGTGAAGGCGTTCTTCGAGATGGTTCTCCTAGGGCTGGTAATGGTAGGGCTAACCAGTAACGCCGTTTTCAGCGACCTAGCGCGGAGGTACTTTGCCTAAAAGTTGTACATGATTCTATTCAACATCCCCGTGACCCGCTACCGGATAACGTCTTCCGCTAATTCTTCTGTTTGCCCCGTTTCTGGGTCATAATCTTGACTATGTCGCGGTGTCTCAGCGTGTAGTCCTTGGGGAGCCTCAGCCCAGTCCGGGCGTCTATGGCTAGGATGTAGTTTTCCGCGAGCCGCGTGTGAACGGTCTCGGCGAGGTCGAGGGGCGTGGCGTCGTGAGGCATTAGGTGGACGTCGGGGAGCACGTTGCCGTGGCCGTCGCTGTACTTGTCCTCGTCGCTGACAGGGTACACCATGTTTCGGCGGAGGAGCTTGAAGGTGATGGTGTTCAACGCCTGCTGGATGCCTGTGCGCATATACTTGTACATGACCCGCTGCTCGATGTAGTCTATGGCCTTCCTCTGCTCCANNTCCTCGTCCACGATGGTGAACTTCTCTTGACCGGGGGCGTACTTGATGAGGCCACTCTGGTCTGCACGGCGGAGGGCGAGCTCGGCCTCGGCGCTGCACGCCGCCACCAAGCCCTCGCTGTGGTAGTCGATGAGCTTCTCCAGGTTGTCCTCGGCGGTGGGCAGGTCCATCTTGTTGGCTATGAGCAGCGTCGGCTTCACTATGGGGAGGAGGCTGCCGCTGAACGCGAGCGTCTCCTCGGGCGTCCACCCGTTGAACGGCGTGTCAGTCAGCTCGGCGTCCGCGAGGGCCCTGGTGACGTCGGGGACCCTTGTCTTTATACCTGTGAGCGCCTTGGTGAGGCCCTCCTCCAGGCTGGACCTCTGGGCCTCACGCTCTATCTGCTGCCTGTTCCTGTCCACTATGTGGCTTATCCAGAGCTCCATCTCCATCTCGATGTCCATGAAGTCCTGGACGGGGTTGCCGCTGCCCGGCCTGCTGATGTTGCCCTCCTCGTCGACGCTGCCCGAAGCGTCCACCACGTGGATGAGGGCGTCCGCCTGCCCTATGGCCGAGAGGAACCTGTTGCCGAGGCCGCGGCCCCTCCAAGCGTCCTTGAGGAGCCCTGGCACGTCGATGATCCTGACCGGGATGTAGCGCCAGCCGTCTATGCAGGCGCTGTTGTTGGGTTTGTCCTCTACGTCGAGCTCCCTGCAGACGCAGGTGTCGCAGGCGTAGGCGGTGCCGGCTGTTGGCTCCTTGGTGGTGAAGGGGTAGTTGCTTATCTCGGCGTTGAGGAGGGTGGCCGCGTTGAATAGCGTGGTCTTGCCCACGTTGGTCTTGCCGACTATGGCGAATGTGAGCATGTTTTTCCTCACTGAAGGATGGGAGACATCGAATATGAGGGCATCGATTCGGGAGCTTAAGCTTCCTAGGTCCATTCGCTGATTCACGTATGGAACATCCCGTTATTGATAACATTTTTTTGTTAGGTAAAGATAATAAAACACTTAGAGACGCTCCTAACTGAGAGATGGTTGGTGAATACAGGCGGCTTGTAGCCTTGGCGGCTGTTTTTCTGGCGACGGTTACCTTGGCTTATGCCGCTCATCAAGTTTTGTTTACCCCTGAAGCGGCGCTGAGGATGGAGATGGGTCACCTGAGGGATCAGGGGGTGCCTGTGGAGCGGGTTTACCGTGACGACGATTTCGGCTGCATCGTCGTGGAGTTCATGGACATGGAGGACGAGTACGTCCAGCCTGTGAGGGAGATCGTGGGATACGGTCAGCCTGTCCTGTTCAGAGAGCTCGAGACGCCCGAAGTCCATATCGGTGAGCCGCCGTCTACTCCCTTGGAGGTATGCCGGGCGTACAACGCGTTGGAGGAGGGCCTGGGCCATCGAGTGATCAAGGAACCGGACTTCGTTGATGGGCTGCTACACCTGACGTTCATGGATGAATTGACCGAGAACGAGGTGGAGACCGTGACTGGGTTGGTTGGCGGCGGCGTCGCCATCGAGTTCCACGAGTGGAGGTGGAAGGACCGGATACTCGTGGGCGAGCCCACGTTCGAGACCGAGAGGCTGGAGGCTGCATTATCTAGTCTCGAGGGGCTGCCAGAGTCCATATGGGACGCGATTTGGGAGAACCCCCACATCGACAATAGGACGGGGATGCTAAAGATCAACCTGTACAAGCTCAGAAGCTACTCCGGGGTCATCGAAGTGGTGATTGATGCCGTGGGTGGGGAAACGCCCATCGCTTTTTTCCTGTACTCTCATGAGCCATACGGGGCTGAGACATTCACCTCGCCCATCGAGCTGGTCGAGGACTACGTCGGTTTGCTGAATCTCACAGACGTGGGATACGAGATTATAAGCTGGACCGAGGAGACCAACTGGGCGAACGAGAAGGCGGTGGCGTCCATACACTTCGTTGTAGATGGGGAACGCGTCTCATTTCAGGAGCTCAGATTGGAGATGCGTAACGGCACTTGGGAGACTAGAGGAGCAGGTAAGTGGGGCACACGTTCTCCTTCAAGCGACGTAAAGATCGTCGGATACATAGTCGACGTGGGCACGATTGGAAACAGGACTTGTATCTGCGGCGTTGACCCTGTGGTGAAGAACGCTGGGGAAGGCACGGCGTACATACAGGAGGTCGAGGTTGAAGTGGGGAACTCCACGTCAGTGATACGACAGTCCTACTCCACTTTGGGTAAAGGGTTATGGGACGGGTTGATAAAGGCGAGAAGCGTTGACTCAGTGGGGGCCGAGTACCTCACGGACACATGGATCACGGAAAATGGGCGCTTTACTAAGCTCCCCCTAAACCCCGTTAGGGGGAAGCCTTACATGATAACCATAACCTTGAAGGACGGAGAGGGAACCGTCCTGGCTTCGGAGACCTTTACCCATATTTTCTCGGAGGCTGTTGACCAGGAGACCTAGGGACTAGAATCATGGAGGGCTACTCCGGAGACCATCGTCTCTCTCAAAAGACTCTGTATCTATGTATTCGTTTCCATCGCTGGCTAGGTGACGGGATAGTCAACATGGTTCGAGGGTTCGATGAGCTGCTACATGTCTATACCGGGTCTCTTGTCCTGCTCGGCCCTTTGAACTACCCGTCTTATCCGCCTTGCCCGCGTCTCGGCCCTCTTCGCCTCGTTTATATAGTGGATGTACATGAACCGCGCCGAGTTCGGGAAAGCCATGAAGTTCCTGTGCGCCTCGGGCCTCGTCTCTAGTGCCTTCAACAGGTCGTCGGGCATGTCGGGGGCATCCCTGGAGGTGTACGCGTTCTCCCATCTGCCGTTCCGTTTTGCCTCCATCACCGCCTCGAGCCCCGCCTCGGCCATCCTACCTTCCTCCATGAGCCTCTCCGCCCGGTCCCGGTTTCTTAGGCTCCAGACGCTCCGCGGCCTCCGTGGGCTGAAGCGTTGAACAAACTCGTGTTCGTTGAGCCTCCTCATCTTGCTGTCTATCCAGCCGAAGCACATGGCCTCGTCCACCGCCTCCTCGTACCCGAGGCCCTCGTTGGGCGACGCCGCCTTCTGTATTATCACCCACGCCTCGTTCACAGCGTCGTGGTTCATACGCAGCCATCTTCGCCATTCCTCGCCGCCACGGAACCGTTTTGCCTCGGTGTCACCCATATTCGGAACCTGTACCTGTTTTCTCGGGTAATAAGTATTAATGATATAGAACAGATGTGCTAAAAAACGGTTTTTTCGGCTATTTTCAATGAATAATGTCTGAAACGATCGTTCCATGATGTTCTTTAGATACTGCCTGCGTGTGTTACTTGCTGGTGAAGAAATGGTGCCTAATCAAGTCACAGCGTCCAAGGACGCCGTCCTGTTCCCGGACGAGCTGGAGATCGTGGACGTCGTAGGTGAGAGGTTCGACGCGGGTAACTGGTTCAAATATATGTCCGACCGGCTGAAGGAAAAGCGTTCAGTATCCGAGGGTCTCGGCGACGTGAGAGACTCTGAAATTATCGAAAAGTAGTTTTTTCATGTTTTAACTTATTTCATAGTCCCCTGAACCGTTTCTATAGCTTGTAGGTGTCGGTGATTCATATACATACTCTGAATCACCTATCCACGATGTTCTTAAGACGCCCTGTAGGGTTTAACGGATCTGTCTGAAATGGATTCAAAAGAGATCAAGGCGTCCAAGGCCGCCGTCCTGTTCCCGGACGAGCTGGACATCGTGGACGTCGTGGGAGAGAGGTTCGACGCCGGTAACTGGTTCAAGTATGTTTCTGACCGGCTAAAGAAGGAGCACTCGGTCGCCGAGAGCCTCAAGAAGATGAGAGACACACGCATTCCCGAAAAGGAGAGGTAGGGTCCACCGTCTTCTCCGGGTTTAACCGGGTTTGCTCGACGCTGCCGTGCACACCCCACGTGTAATATGTTTCTGTGGCTCATATCTCATTAATATCAGGGCTTCAAGCATGTTGACTGTATGAAGCCTCGGCACCTGGCAGTCTTCACATTAGTGGTAGCCGCCGTCGGGTTCATTGCTCTCAGCTTCAACGCAAGAGATCATGACGGAGAGGCCCCCGTGTCGGCGGTGCCGGGGCCGCCGGAACTCGAATTGCCGTCGCCTTTTTCGTTGACTAACTTCGTTGAGCGCCACATGGGTGAGGAGATAAGCGTGACGGGTGACGTCTCTTCCAGGTACTTCAGTAACTGCACCCTGAAGCTGCGTGGCTTCAGCGACGTAAACGTCACCGGGTGAATGTTCGAGGACTCGCGGATACACGTCGTCGACTGCGTCAACGCCAGGGACGTTACGCTCGGCTCGTCGGCAACGTGGTCCACGGGAACCGGGTGGGCGTGTCGGTTAGACCCTATGACGAGGAGGCGCTCATCCGCGAGTTCTCCCCGTTAAGTGAGGAAGACGCAGGCGTATCGAGTCTATCTGTCAGGGACAACGACGTCGAAGAGAACTTGGTCGACGGCTGGTACGTGGAAGAAGGTTGCAGGTTAGTCAATTTAACTGATTGATACAATGACGAAGGTGGTTATAACCTACCAAAGGCAAGCTGCACCCCTACTCAGGGTGCGTCTTCAACAGCCTCCGGGCTCTCCGGGTCCCGATCAACCTGAGCGCCTTCCTGGTTCTCCCAGCGTGCACGGGGTCTTCGATTGTTTCTTCTAGGAGGCTGTACGTCTCCTCTGAGCCTCCGATGCGCGCCAGGGCGTAGATTACGCTGGCCTGGGTGCGCTCATCGGCTTCCGGGTACAGCTCCATCAGGGACTCGACGGCCCTCCTTGACCCTATGTACCCTAGCGCGGATATGGCCGCGTCTCTCAGGAGGGGATCGCTGCCCTTGATCTTGACGAGTAGCCTGTTCACGGCTCCCTTTATTCCGTTGTCGCCGAGGGCCTCAGCCGCAGCGGCTCTCACGTGGCGGTTGTCGTCGTTGAGGGCTTTCTTGAGGCCCATGGTGGCTCCAGTCTTCCTGCTGATGAGCCCCAGGCTGTAGGCCGCCCACTGGCGCACCCTCCAGTCTTTGTCTCTTAACGCCTTTGACAGGTGTTTCACGGAGCCCGGTGCGTCCAGGAGGCCCATCGCTCTGGAGGCGTTTCTCCTAACCAGCGGGTCGGGGTCCTTGAGGGACTCCGCTAGGGTGTCCATGGTTGAAGGGTCACCGTACTCAGGGATCAGCCTTGTTATCGCTCTTCTCATTCTTACTTTTTCGTCGTCGATGTGAGCAAGCACTTTTTGCAGGGAGTCCATCTTCGCTAACGCCTTTGACGCGGTTTTTCTGATGGAGGCCCTCGAGGCCCCGAGCAGGGCTATTAGGGGCTCCACAGCGTCGGGGTGGTCGAGTTCACCGAGGACCCTGGCCGCGTTCTTCACACGGTTCAGGTCCTCCGACTCCAAGGCGGAGATAAGGGGCTTTACGGCTTTTTCCCCGGTTCCTATCAATTCCTCTCTGGCTTTTACGCGGATGGTGTTTTCGTCGTCACCGATTTTCGTTATTAACTCGTCGATGGGCTCCGTTGACGGCATTTTGGTGGTATGAATTGACGGTTTTTAATAAGAGTATTTTGATTTTCCCCGCTTATCGCGGTTTCGGGTCTTTTTTCAGGTTCGGAAAGAGCTGGATCCACCTGTTAAGCTATTTATTAGGCGGCTTCTGAGGGTCTACTTGGGGCGGGGCACGGCATCAACTACTGAGTCTCGGCTTCTTGAGAACATACGTCCCGTACTTACGCAAGCAAAATTCGGGAGTCCTCTTATGCTGTGAATCCTATTTCATCGTGTGGCCTGCTGTCTCACCTGCCAGCACGTATACAAGCTATACGAGAAGGAGCTGTACTTCTGCCTGGAACTACGTGACTACATTTGGCACGAGATCGACGAACCCGTAGACTGTGACAGATATCGACCAACCAAACCCCGAAGAGGTATCAGTTGATCCATGTGCTTGGTGGCTAGTCGAGGTCAAGCGGCTGCTCCACGTGGTGGAAGTACCTTATGAGGTGTTCCCCTTTCCCCGTGATCCTGTAGATTCTGGCGGAACGCCTGTCCCGGGACTCCGACACGTCTATCATCTCCACCAGGTCCTGGGTCTCCAGGGAGGATAGTATGCCCTTGAGTGACGTCCAAGATAGGTTGGCTCCATACATTATCCGGGTCGGTTTCTCTGTCCCGCTCTTGATGACGTTAAGCACCTCTAGGTATTGCTTGAGCCTGGAACGTCTTGGTTTCAAGCCAGCCAACACCGCTCCTATGTGATTGAATCTAAAAGTTGGTCGCTGTGAGGCAACGCCACGCACACGAAAGAGATGTCTTAGGATTTCCTAACGGATGCACGAGGAATATTTGATGCGCGTGTATGTTTTTGGGTTCATATATGTTTCATGCACGAACATTTCTCACGTCGGTACCTGCTGATCCTTGAACAGGATCACATCGCCTTTGTAGTGTTTCACGAGGTCTACAGCGACGAGGGCGCCTCTCATGTCGCTTGCCGTGAAGACTCTGTATTGTACCAGGTTCTCCGCTTCTGTCATTTCCCGGATCCGTTTGAGGTTGTCCAAGAACTTGGTGAGCGGCCTGTAACATGCTACGGCCCTTTATACGAGACGAGGAAAAGATAGGAGGCAGCAGGCACCGGGAGACCCGCCTGGACAGGTATCTCTGAAGAATGCATGGGCCTACATAAGCAGCGGACAAACATGAAATAATCATTAAATGATATCAGAAACGTCTTTTCTCGTCATTCTGAGGCGATTAGTTTATGCATCTTGTATCTCTGCACCTGTGTTTCCAGCTCTTGTCTCACTTTTCTGATCTCGTCTTCATGCGACTTAAGCTCCAGCAAATGATCCATGAGTGACTCGACGTTGATGTCAGTTATCACCTCTGAAGCAGACTCTTGTCGAGCCTTGAAGGTACACGCTACACGATAGGACTTAAAATTGTTTAACTCTCCCACCGCATCCTAGCCCCATGATTTCTACGTGGGCTTGTCTGTTAAATATGTTGAGGAGCACGCATAGAAACCCTCGATATCGATTACGAATGAATTTATGGCTGAAATATTCTTAATAAAAAAATTCATAATCGTGCCCATAGGCGACGCCTCCAAACCAGGGTGTAATGAGACCAATTATAGAGAATAAGAAACCTGGCACTTAGATGCTTGGTTAGGTGTCTATTATTATATCAAAATGCGTGTGCGCGAATGTAATCTCTTCCCTAGAATTAGATCTCTAATGTATTTATGGCCTCGTTCGCTGCGTCTATCAACAACGCGTCCACTGATGTCTTCTCTTCCTGCTCCTTCCCAAGTTCCTCTAGGCACCTAGGGCAAACGAGCTTTTTCTTGAACCCATGTGGATGGCTCTCAACGTACCCATGAATGGGGCACTTGAAGACATAGATGGGTAGTGACTCCTTCCAGCCTGGCTCGATCCTGTCTTCGAGATAGACATAGCCTCTCAGATTTAGCTTCAACCGGTTGATGAGGCTTTTCCGGGAATCCATCAGCTAGTAGGCGATTTCATATTTAATAATCTTGAAGGATATCTGATCTATATCTGTTTAGTAAATAGATTCAAGCATTTAGAGAATGTCTAGTTTTCCTTTGAATGCTTTCTTAAGATATTATTTTATTCCCCACACACACTTTCAGTTAGAAGTTTAGAAACTAGAGACACAAGCGTATCCATATCTAGACCCAAGTATGTGGTGCTATAATTTTATCAAGGAAACAGTAATTTCACAATAGAAGGAAGATTTTATACAAACATCANNAAGATTTGATGCTACTCGTCTTTACTCAATAAGTGGATAGTTAATTAGAGGAAAATAAAATTTTGTTCATTGTTAAATGGTTTACCTTTTTCTGGTATAGAGTGCTGCTGCCGCGAACATGGTGAGTGTTGTACCCAATACTCCCCAAGGGGTCTCGGGGATGACGAAGTCCGGCGTATTCCAGCAAAAGGTGACATGGCTGATTCCTTTCTCTGACGGTGCATATAGATCGGTGTCTGAGTAGGCTGGAGGGTCGTATTCGAAGACGTAGGCACCTGTGTCACCCTTGACGATCACTGCATCGATGGGGTGGGTAGATTCCCAGTCAAACAATACTATCTCTTCCTCATCATATACGACGTTTGAGATAGTAATATAGAAATCAAACCCGCCTACTGTAACATGATGAGTTCCAGTTGGATCTGTACTGTCCCACTCATCGATCTTGTAGCCATAATTGTAACCAATGCTGTTGGCTTCAGCCATTCCGTTTCCTGATGTCCAAGGGTCAACTAGATAAGGGGTCACTGAGGCTGCGCTCGTGAAAGTTATGAGGTTCATGCTCGCCATTAGCGCTGCCATTATCAGTAATGCCTTGACCTTTCTATTCATAGCATTATCACAAGTTATCAGGAAATGGATTATATATATAGATTTCTAGTACTTTTTAGTTAAACTCTGAGATAATATATGTTAAACATATGTTATATAATCGTATTCATGGGTCTGAAAAGCAGCCATCGTAATCCGAAAAACCCCATTCTTGTTACGTTGGAAACGCGGGCATTCCGCCTAGTAATCATTTCTCCATTGAACCATGATTACCAGGAGTATCCATTTCTAGGCTACAGTCTGTGTAGGGGATAAAGTTTGACACAAAATCCTGATTCTCTTTAAACACATACAAAATTACACGTATATACATCGTATTAAATGAAATTGCATATGTATTAATTTTAAGGGTGTATATTAATTATATAGGGAATATTAAGTGGTTACGTTATGAATATTGTTCTAAGAGATTATATGCCCGGAGACGAGGGGCAGATCGTCCCCTAACTTGTACGAACCTTCGATGAGTGGCAGACTAGGAAGGGTAAAGCTCTCCAATATTGGAGATGGCAGCACTCGAATCAGCCTCAACTATCGAAGAAAATTTCAGTGGCAGTCGATGGCCATGATGTCATTGGATTTTAATAAATTTTGGTCCCACAAACACATTTTGGCTGAAGATTTAGACACTGGAGGTATCCATAGATTGGTTTGTAAAGTATGAACTTACACTTTCACGTCTTTTATACTATGGTGGATAAAACGTAATACGTATTAAAGCACAAATAGGTCTGAGTATGTTACATGTATCTTGTCTGCTGGACTATTTTTTATTGCTTGAATCTCTCCTTTATCGATAGATGGTGGGTTATAATTAATTTGGATTGGTTCCATCCTGTTAACGAAGCCATTCTTCATCAGGAGATTCTGATACGAATGCCCATATGTTATTAGGCATTCGATGACATTAACGCGTTGCTCGCTAAGGTTTTTCAGTGTGTAACCAATCAATGCATCAGCGACATCGAGACGACCCGGTAATGCAACAAGATCTATGATGTATGATCTTGGGTATTCCGGTAACTGTTCATCAATCTTATACACTATGTATCCTAACGCTTCTCCTTCACATTCAGCCATGAAAACATTATAGGCCTGCGATTCGTCGCCAAAATATCGCCAGTTAAGATACGTGGAATTTCTCTTTAACATAAAGTTATGATGATACGAGACTTTCCGCCATAGAGTGTCTGCATTCTCGTCAAAGCGTGCTATTCGTTTTATATTAAAATCATAGCTCCTTTCTCTTTCAGATTTATGCGTGATATAGTTAATGAGTTTTAACGCTTTATAACCTAGCTTCATTAGCAAGGAATTTTTGACAGAACGATGTTTCAGGTGGCTATCTACGTTGTTTATTCTGATGAATTTGCCGATGAGGTAAGGGAATTGATATAGCGGTAATCTATCACTTACTTGTTTTTTTATGTAGGCATCTACAATTGGGTTTGTTGTATATCCATACTCCATGCTTTCTTCGCTGCGTGCATTTTCCCTCATTTTGTAGAGTTGGGCATAGAGACCTTTGCGTCTGTGGTCAGGATGTGTGCCAACATCGGTTCCATAGAACGCCTTTACTATATTATTCCCTATTTTTAGTTCGATAATAAGGTCATGGCAAACAGATACGATCTCCCCGTTTTTTTCCGCGATAACTATATTACTTGATCTAACAGGGTTTTCAAGATACATCCATCTCCAATGATCTAAAGCAAGTTTATCCTTGGTTCTCCATTCCTCAAACACTAGTTGTAAAAGTTGGACTATTTTTTCCTCGTCTCCGTTCCGATACGCCCTAAAAACATATCCTTGACTCAATACTCACATCTCAACCTCATGCTAATTAACATGTAAAACTTCGCAGTTACTCTCTTATACACCTTGTTAACTTTCTAATCGAGCCTCCAAACCCGTTGCTAGAAAAGGACCATAGAAATTCCTTATATAACAACGTGATAAGCTATACACACAAAGGATTAAAACTTTGTTTCCTTTCATCTCCTTCAGATACAACATAGAAATGAAGCGATTTTTGTGATCTTTACTTTGTTAAAATATGCTTGAATGGATGATGCTGTTCATGCGTTGTAATGCATTTAAAATCGTTATGCATGCGATCAGCAAGAAAATCCATCCTATGTGGCTTGTGTATATATTGAAGCCGTTTATTACGGCAATTGTGTCCGCGTAGAAGAAATCAATAATAGCGAACTTGAAGCTGAGGATAAGCGGAATAATTATTGATAAAAAGTTTTGTTCGATGCCTCTCTTTTTCTTTCCTAGCGATTTGATTTCTTGAAGTTTTTGTAACCACGGACTCTCTGAAACGTATTAGCTCTTCTGGTTCCCTACCGGCGAGGATTTCGTTTTTTACTTTGCGTTCCATCTCGTGGTTCGCCTTGATCATCTCCTGTTTAATGTTCTCCTCCGAGGAATTGAACTTGAAATCCATTCTGTTGTAAGTGAGGTAGCTGCTCATGCAAACCACATTCAGTGTGATTAATAACATGAAGGCTCTAATCATGCATGTTAATCAGTAGTCTGGGGTTAGAAAATGGTTTGTGAGTAGCTATATTCTGTTACAGCTGTGACCCCATGCCTATTTCACATAAAAATCCGAGTATGTTAAATGGATGCTATTCACGTCTATCTTTTCAATAGACGGATGAGTTTCGCCTATTTTACTGGGGATTTTGTATACGCAGTATAAAGAGTCTCCTCTATCGATGAAGCCCAACGACTCTAATATGTTGCTCATTCGAGAACCCTTGACGGCTAAAGCATTCACAGCGTTGATATCGTTGTCCTCTAACCACGCCAATGCCTCTCGAAGAAGCATTTTCTCGATTTGTGCATCTCCTATCGTCAGGCAATCGACAATATTCCCCATTGGATAATCAGGGGTTTCGTGATCAATGCTTGCTACAACATATCCACAGTATTTGTTTTTTTCGTGAGCTGAATATATTTTATAATCCCCTGAACGAGGATCAGAAAACCTCCAATCGAGGTAAGCTCGGTTTTTCCATGCAATGAACTGGTATTTTGATTGAATTTTTCCCCATAACGATTCGGCTTCGCTGAAATCCCGATTTTCATGAACCATTACATTGCGAGTAGTGGTGTTTGAACCCGTGAAAGTTGATTTCATTTTTGACACAAATTTTGTAATATTGTATCCTTGTTTTTTGATCCAAGGATTGTCTACATTTTTCCTGTCTAGGTGGAGATCAACGTCTCGGACAAATAGGTACCTGTTTACGTCGACTGGGAATAAATAGTTTGGATCGTCTCCTTCCTGACGTTTTCTAATATCTCGATCGATCAATATTTTATTGGTGGAGTATCCATATTGAAAACCAAAGCCGACTCTATGCGACTTGCGGAAATCTGACATCCTGTTGTGTATTCCTCTGCGTCGATGCTTCGGATGAACAGCAACATCCATTCCGTAGAGCGTCTTCATAATTTCGTTTCCTACTTTGGCATGGAAATGTAAGTCGTGGGATACGCCTACAATCTCGTCGTCTTTTACTGCAACGGCAACGTTACAGGGACCCAGCGGATTATCTTGATACATCCATCTCCAATGTGCCAACGCGTTTTTTCCTCTGGCACGCCACTCGGAAAAAACCATAGAGAGAAGATCAACTATCTCTTCCTCCTCGCCAGATACATAGAGCCGTATATTATACTCCTCTGAGGTATCCATTGATATCAAATACTTACATGTACACATTAAAGAATAGTGGAAAAACGATTCTTTAACTGAGATAAGGCGGTTAAAGAAGATCAATTAGTATTGTTGCGTAAACGAGAATAATCAGAACGGTATAGATGGGCAAAGGGATGTATTCATAAAAAGTCGATGAACGGCATATCATTAAGACATATACATCATTTGATATAGCTCGAATTCAAGGAATTATGACGGATTGC
>JABAOC010003159.1_pt2 | contig 22018 bp, 13 predicted proteins | sample 7062161 | NCBI WGS metagenome assembly JABAOC01 (sample SAMN14538625, study PRJNA623070) | marine sediment metagenome | biome: marine biome [ENVO:00000428]; feature: marine pelagic biome [ENVO:01000023]; material: deep marine sediment [ENVO:00002113] | place: India: Gulf of Khambhat ... | reverse complement strand
AAGAAGGTTTTGGCTGGAAAGGACTTGGAACCCGAAGAATTGTTTTTAATCATCTTATCAATGAATATGTATATGAAGTTTCAGAACCTGTTTTAACAGATTTGGAATTAGAAATAAAAGAAGAGCTCTCCCGTTTATTTAAGATGCTTGCTGATATTAATATTTCTAATATGGATAAACCTGAAAAAGAAAAATATCTTGGTGAAACATTAGAGCAAATAATTAAAGATAATAATATTAAATTTAGTGAACAAAAGAAATCAATAAAAAAAGAAGATTCTAAAATAAAAGGTAAAAAAACTTTTAAAGACATATTTAAATTTAAAAAAAAAGATAAGTTAATAAACATAAAAAAGCCCACACTGACTAAGGTGGAACTAAATGCATTGGAAAAAGAATCGAAAGATAAAATTTTTTATCATCTTTTTCGTGAATATTTAGGTTATGGAAAAATAGACATAATCATGGAAGATACTGGTATAGAGGATATATCCTGTGATGGTCATCATGTTCCTGTTTTTATTTATCATAAAAAATATGATGCAATAGCAACAAATATAAAGTTTGATAATGAAAATGAGCTTAATTCCTTTGTTGTAAGACTTTCGCAGATATGTGGTAAGCAAATTTCTATTTATTCACCAATCGTTGATGGGAAGTTACCTGATGGCTCAAGACTTCAAACAACCCTTGCAAGAACTGTAACTAAAGAATCAACATTTACAATCCGTAAGTTTAAAGAAAATCCTCTCACTCCTGTTGATTTAATAGGTTTTCAATCTCTTTCATTTGATATGGCAGCATATTTCTGGATGGCAATTGAAAGAGGGGCATCGATACTTTTTTGTGGAGGGACTGCTAGCGGAAAAACAACAGCTCTTAATGCCTTGTCACTTTTTATTCCACCTCAGAGTAAAATTGTGTCAATTGAAGATACCAGAGAGGTAAACCTTCCCCATAAAAATTGGATTGCTGGAACTACTAGACAAGGTTTTTCTGTTTCAGATGAAAAAACAGGTAAAGATATTGATATGTTTGATTTAATCCGTGCTGCTCTTCGTCAAAGGCCGAAAGTAATAATTGTTGGAGAGGTGAGAGGTAAAGAGGCATATTCCCTTTTTCAGGCAATGTCAACAGGCCATACTTCATATGCAACTGTTCATGCAAGTGATATTCATACATTAATTCAAAGACTTGAAAATCCTCCAATATCACTACCAAGGGCTTTATTAACATCATTAGATGTAATTGTGTTCCAAAATGTTATTGATATTACTGGTAAAACTGTTAGAAGAATGACCAGTGTTACAGAAATTGTAAAACTTGATCCTGATACAAATCAACTTATTTTCATGGAACCATTCCGTTGGGTTTCAAAAACAGATGATAGATTTGAAAGCAGTGGCTCAAGTAAAATACTTAATACAATACGAATACAAAATGATTGGACAGAAGAACAACTAGAAAAAGAACTTGATAATAGAAAACTAATCTTAAAATGGATGATTCAAAAAGAAATAAGAGATTATAAGGATGTAGGTCAAATAGTCTCAAATTATATTAAAAATCCTGATGAATTGTTAAAAAAAGCAAGGGAGGAAGTTAAGAATTGAAGTCTACGAAATACACAAGATTTTGTAGAAAGCTCTTTGCAACAACTTTTGAAAAATTTAATATTAGTAAAACAAGTAAAAATAATTTACTAGAGCAAGCAGATTTTGCAATGGTTTACCAAGAATATTATTCAATGATTTTAATGAATATAATTATAGGTTTTGTAGTATCATTTATCTCAACTATAATTTTATTTCTAATTATACCTCATCAAATAACAGCTTTATTGATCTTATGCTCTTCTTCTTTAGTAACAGTAGGAACAGGTCTTTATTATACAAGCCTTCCAGGATCAAAAGCAAAAGCAAGAGGTAAAAAAATTGATAGAAATTTGCCATATGCTGCAAATTTTATTAATACTATGTCTGTTGCTGGAATCTCACCCGCAGAAATTTTTGAGGCTCTTTCAAATGTAGAGTTATATGGAGAGATTCAAAAAGAAGCGCAAAAAATTACGACTGAAATAACTATGATGGGATTAGATACAATTTCTGCATTAAAAAATGCAATTAGAATCTCACCATCAGAAAAATTTAAGGAGTTTATCCAAGGAATACTTGCCACAATTCAATCTGGAAGCAAACTTGAAATATATTTTGAAAGATGCGTCGAAAAATATATGACAAGAGATCTTGTTGAAAGAAAGAAAAATCTTGAATCTCTTGCAATTATGGCTGAATCTTTTGTTGTAACTGTTATTGCCTTTCCACTATTTTTAGTAATAATTATATCTATTATGGGGCTAACCAGTAGTGGAGGAATAGATTATACATTATTATTATTAATAGCGTTTATAATTTTGCCCTTGGCGTATTTTGGATTTTATGTAATGATGAGTTCTGGAATGGGAGAATCAGTATGAAAAATCCAATCCGGATTAAAAAATACAATGTAAAACATATTTATGGTAAAGATAAAAACATCTTAATTCTTTTAGGAATTTCACTTAACATTTCATTTATATTATTTTTTATAGGATTCTTAGGTTTAATAGGTCTAACCGAATTATTTGGTGAAACGATAACTGGTATAGATTTTATTGTTTTTGGATTACTATGTTCTATAGGTCCTATTGGATTTTATAACCATATTAAAGCAAAAAAGAAACATGAAATTGAAGAACATTTACCTGATTTTTTAAGAGAAATTAGTAGTTCAGCATCTTCTGGAATGACTATTTTTGATGCAATTATATCAGCATCAACTGGCGATCATGGTAAACTAACTCCAGAATTACAGAAAATGTCTGCTCAATTATCCTGGGGAATTTCAGTAGAAGACGCACTTACGAATTTTGCTAATCGTATCAATACTCCTTCTGTTAAGCGAATGGTTGTAACTATAAATAAAGCTCTTGAAATAGGAGGTAATACATCTGCAGTTTTTGAAGCAGCTGCAAAAGAAATTGATCAAATAAAACAGGTTGAACAGCAAAGAAAAGCAGAAATGTCTCTTTATAGTATTGTAATATTTATTAGTTATTTTGTATTTTTAGCTGTAGTTATTATAATTAATACAACAATTTTTCAAGCTTTTATAGATTTGCAAGGAAAACTTGCTCCTGAGGCTGCAGCAGCAGGTCTTGTGCCTGTTTCAAGAATTGATCCTTATAGCTTAAAAAACACATTTTTTGCTTTTATTTTAGTTCAAAGTATAGGTGGTGGTCTTCTCGGTGGATTTATGATGGATGGTAAACTTTCATCAGGTGTTAGGTTTGGATTTGTTTTAGTTTTAATCTCATTTTTCGTCTTTAAATTTCTATTTTAAGTTGAAATAATGTCAATTTGAAATATTAACACAAAAAGTTCAAATACTAATATTTTCAGAGGTTTTAACGTGGATTGGAGAGATGATAAAAAACATAACGTTAACGCATGATTATGCAGTATCAGAAGTAGTTGGAGGTATAATTTTAGTTATTATTGCAGTTCTTTCATTTGTTGTTATTAATTTATATGCTTTTCCAGATTTAGATTCACCTGATAGTAAAATTGATGTAATTGGTTATGTAAACGATAACGGAGTTGTAGTGTTTGAACATGTAGGAGGAAAAAGTATTATATCCTATAAAGTTGAAGCGTATCAAATTAATGGGACATTTATTGATTCAAAAGAGTATAGAAGTTTAGAAACACCTTGGTCAATTGGGAAATGTATATATCCACTTAAAGACATTAATTGTCCACTGTTACATAATGAATCTGATAAAGTTAAAATTGTTCTCTTCACCTATAATGAAGATGGAGAAGAACAAGAAATTTTTAGGGGAATTTTGGAGGGACATTATGTTGAGCCTCCAGGAGATATACCTATCCTTATAACTAGTCTAAAGACTAATACTCCAGATGAAGATATAATATGTTTCAGTTATCCTATAATACCAGACATTAATGCAACAACATATATCTACAAATGGTTAGTAAATGGAAATCCATTTGCACAACTAATTATGCCTTTTAATACAGCAGATAACTCTACAACAAAAGATTATTCTGGATATGGAAATCATGCAAATGTAATTGGTCCTAACTGGATAAGCCAAGGCAAAGTAGGAGGTGCATATTATTTCGATGGAAGTAGTGAATATATAACCCTTAGTCTACCAAGTGTTTTTTATGACATCCCCAATAACGATTTTACAATTTGTTTATGGTCAAAAAGTGATAATGCCAGTGTTGATAACTCAATTGCATTAATGGCAAGTGAAAACACTCAAAATTTTGTAAAAATGTTTCAATTTGGTGGAGAAATACATTTTGGGGTTAGTTCAGAAGGAACTAAAAGGGCTGTAAGATCTGAAAATCTATCAAGCAATACTTGGTATCATATTGCCGCAGTTTGGTCTGCAAGTGAAAAAAAACTGCTTGTTTATATTGATGGTATAGAACATTCTGAGACTGGATATAGACAATTTGCTCTTGGATCAGGAGCAGGTCTATTAGAACTTGGGCATGGTACAGCAAGTAGTAAATTTTGGAAAGGATATATGGATGAACTAGAAATCTATGATAGAGTTCTAACTAAAGAACAAATCTATCAAATTTACTTGTCCACAAAAAATGGTTCATATGATAGAAGAACAATCATTTCCTCACTTATTACTATTGGTGATCGTTGGCAATGTATTGTGATTCCTAATGATGGAGATAAGGACGGAATTCTAGTTGAATCAAATGTTCTTAAAATTTCTAATTATGGTGGAGGTGAATAAACAATAATGCGTTTAATTAAAAATTGTATAATTATAGGTTTTATTTTGATACTAACATTTTTTATTTTCATGGTTTTCAATGCTGATATGGTTCGTGCTGAATCATATAATGGACAGGATCTTGCAATTGCTATTCTTCAAAATGAAACATCATTAATAAATACAACATATATAGATTCAGATCAATCAGGTAATAGACAGGCAATTGTTCTATCTTCTCTAGGTATTATGCAACCAACAGACGGACCAACTTTTGTTTTATTTAGTACAGGAATTGCTGGATCTGATCCCGTTACAACAGATGAAGAAAATCCGGGGGATGAAAGAGGAACATGCTTTAGAAACAAATATGGTCATCCAAGAGACGAGGTAATTTTAACAATGACTTTACAGGTTCCTCTTTATATGCATTATATATATTATGATGTTCAATTCTTTAGTACCGAATATCCTGAATATATAGGAACAGAATATAATGATAGATTAAAAGTTACTGTCGATTCTCCCTCAAAAGGGATTTCTGAATTTATATTTGATGTAAATAATGGTTATTTTGTATTAGATTCCCATGATATTTCAGGAACTGGTTTTGATGTATTTGCACAGAGTGGAGATCCCACAAAAGTTGACTTAGTGGATAAAACACCAAGGACTCCAGGAGCTGATGCAGGTGCATCTGATTTAATACCAATTGGTGGAGCAATTCACCCTGTATCCCCTACTGAGGTAATTACTGTTACAATTTCATTAAAAGATAATGGAGATAATTTATTTGATAGTGGAGCATTTATTGACAATTTAAGATTTTCTGGTTACGCTAGAACAGAAATTGTTGCTAGAAAAACTGTACAGGATTTAAACAGTGGTGAAACTGAATGTAACGATACATTGAGGTATAGAATATCCATTACTAATACAGGATCAGCAGAACAAAAGGATAACCCTGGAAATGAATTCGAAGATTATATTCCTGAAAATGTTACTTATGTTAATGGCTCTGCATATTCAGAACATGGTACAATAATTTATGATTCTAATGAAAATAAAATAACGTGGAATGGTAATGTATCAGGGGAAACTAGTCGAATATTAGAATTCAAAGTAAAGATAAATGAAGGTTTACCAAACGGCGTGATAATTTCTAACCAAGGTACAGTTTATTGGGATAGTACTGAAAATGGAACAAATGATGCAATTGAACTTACTGATGATAGTTATATCGATGACGGAATTGATCAAGATGGTGATGGAGCAACTGATGATGATGACCCAACAATTGTAACAGTTTATGCTTTTGATCATCCATTATCTGTAACTGAAGATTTCTCAGATGATGTTCCTAATGAAAAGGCAATCCAATATTATCTTAGTCGTAAATGGTTTGAAACATTTGATTATTCTGTCGGTTGTTTTGAAGTTGTTCCAATTTATCATTATTCATCCTCTCAAGCCTTTAAAACAAAGATAAGGCAATCTGATAGTCCCCAATATTGGATTTACTCACTTTCAGAGCTAGATAATGCTAGTATGAATTGGTGGGAAATTTGGTTTGCATGTGGAGATGCATGTGAAGATTATGATTTATATCTTAATTTTAAAAATATTTATGATCAAGATATAGCTAAAATAAAATTCCAATATGTAAATGTTAGCCAAAAACCATTAAATTATTTGTTAGAGATTTATTATTGGGATCCATCAACTGGATGGAATAAACTTAGTACTGATCTTAGTGGTGGATATTTAAGAAATAATTGGTATAAATTAAGAATTGAAAAAAATGGTGTGTCATTTATTTATTATAATCTTACCAGAAATAGAGCAGGCATTGTTGATTCTTCAATAGGTGAACAGCTTAGTGCACCATTTGAAGATTTCTATAGAATCGAATGGATGTCAACAAAAGAACCAGAAATATGTCCAATGTTTTTCTGGGATGAACATTCAATTGGCTTAAGTTATTAAATTAAAAATTAAAAAAAAATGAATAGGTGGTGAAAATAATATGGCAAGGGTATTTGATAAAAATATGTTTATAATGCTTCTTTCAATTATGATTGGTGCAATAATAATAACTTATTTTGTCGCAGATATTGTAAGTCGAACTAAATGGGAAGTAAAAGAGGAAGGCTATAAAATAGAAATAAAAGATATAAAAGGAAAAAGTGAAAACTTTACAAGCCTTTTTCTAAAATCTAATGTTTTGTTAGATCAGGCAAGAGAAGAACGAGCATTTGGTAACTACCATTTTGATTTAGGATTTTTATGGTATAATAGTGCTCTTTCAGAAAGAAATAGCTCCATAATGGAAGTTTATAAATTTAGAGGAATTGAGAATTGCACATTTGCTATGCCGTTTTATATTGCCTCAAATGAAAAGTTTTTAGAGGCAAAAAATTACTTCAATAAAACCAAGAAATATACCTATATTAATAAATATATTACAATGTTGGATCTATATGTAAATCTAACATCTTCGGGTTCAAATTTAACAAATCTCAGATATAATGCTTGTAAATATCTTGTTAGTTTAACAGAAAATTTAACTTTTAATTTCGAAACAAATAAGGTAGTTTATCTTGAAAATGTTACAGAGATTCTCTTATTATTCAATGTTAATATGATGGCTTATAATAATGAAATTAGTAATTATCAAGAAATTCAGGATGAAATAGATGAATATGAATTCTTTGATGAAAATAGAGAAATCTCTTAAATTAAATATTTTTAGGAAAAAATTAAAGAAAGGATTATATTTACACTTCTTAGAAAATNNAAATCTTATAGTCTGCCCTGGTAGTGTAGTGGTCTATCATCCGAGCCTGTCGAGCTCGGGACTCGGATTCAAATTCCGGCCGGGGCGTTCAATTTTTAAAAAACTTTGATTTAAAAAGATTATAAACATGTTATTTTATTATCTAAATGTGGTGAAGAGAATGAAATATCTTTCGATAATAGCAGTATTTTCTTTTTTTATTTTTAGTTTTTTAATAATTCCTTCTTCAAATGTTAGTGCTTCTGATACTATAACTGTTGGTTTGAGTGGACCACCCACATATGATTTCAATAATATTAATGATGCAATTTCCTCTGCAAATGAAAGTGATATAATTCAAGTTTATCCTGGAACTTATATAGAAAATATTGTTATTAATAAAGATTTAGACCTAACAGGAGTTGATGGTAGCAGTTCAACTATAATTTACAGTGCTAGCAGTAATCAAAATACCATTGAGATAAACAGTGACGAAGTCACAATTACTGGTTTTACAATCAAAAATAGAGGTGGGAGTTTTGCATGTTTAAAATTGAATTCTGTTTCTAACTGTTTGATTAAAAGTAATATAATTCAAAATGGAGGAAACGGAGTGTATCTAGTAGGATCAAATATTAATACTATTGAAGAAAATACAGTTAAAAATAATAATGTTGGAATATATCTATCAAACTCAGATAATAACATTATCTTAAGTAATAATATTTTATATAACAATGCCAATGGAGTATTTATCGCTTCAACATCCACAGGAAATACACTTTATTTAAATGATTTTTCAGATAATGCTGATAGTAATGCTAGAGATTTTGGTTCTAATAACTGGGATTACAGCTCTCAAGGTAATTATTGGGATGATTACAATGATTATGATATTAATGGTGACGGTATTGGGGATAATCCATATATTATTAATGGAGAAGTAGGAAATCAAGATAATTATCCCCTAGGCGATTTCTTAAGTCCCAATCAAATTCCTATCGCGTATATTGATTCGATTACTCCTAATCCTGCAATTCAAGGTCAAACAATTTCTTTTAATGGACATGGATCGGATGATGGAAGTATCATTGCATGGGAATGGAGATCAAATGGTATTTTAATTGGCACATCTGAAGATTTTGAAAAATCTGACTTATCAGCTGGTTCCTATAGTATCGGCTTTAGAGTTCAGGATAACGAAGAAGAATGGTCAGATTTTGTTTTTAAAACACTTATAGTAAACCCAGAAAGTAATACCCCACCATCTGCATATATTTCAGAGCCACAGAAATCGACCTATATTTATGGAGAAACAGTACATTTTATTGGATCTGGAAACGATATAGATGGTGATTCTATAACAGGATATTTATGGCGTTCAGTTCCGGCACAAATTTCAAGCAATGATCAATCATTTTTACTATCTAATATCCCTGTTGGAGAATATGCTATATATTTTAAGGTAAGGGATTCAAAAGGTGATTGGTCCCAGGAAACAACAAAATCAATTACAATAATATCTGATCCCACTATCCCAAATAACGCTCCAGTTGCAGATGCTGGAGGACCATATATTGGAACTGTAAATAAAACAATTACTTTTGACGGGTCAAGCAGCTATGATCCAGACACAGATGATACCTTAACCTTCAGTTGGAATTTCGGAGATGGAACAACTGGAGAGGGTGTATCTCCAGACCATATGTTTACATCCGAAGGAAATTACACTGTAGTTCTCACTGTAATTGATAACCATGGAGAACCATCAACTAGTACTGCTAATTTAGAAGTAAAGTCTAATGAAATTACTGAAAAAAATAGTCAAGATAAAGATGGTATTACTGGTTTTGAAATTATTTTTGTTTTTATAGCAATATCAATTATATTTATTATTAAAAAATATAGAAAATAAAGGTTATTTGTATCAAATTATTCAATATAAATTGATTTTTTAGGGTATCCACCAATTTTAAGAGTAGGATCACCTAAAAGTGCCCACTGTTCTACAGTTTTTCTATCAAGTAAATCATCATTTGGAGTGAATGTATTTATATAACCATTTAATGTAGCGGTGTGAACCATACCAAGAGTACAATTATCAAAGTCATATAGCTGTGAATAATAATAAAAGAAATGAGTACTAATCCACCCATCAAGATCCTCAACGCTAGAATATCCACCAGATCCCCAACCAAGACCAGTATTACCTATTGTTGCAATAGTTCCACCGAATATTTGTCTAATAAGATTCCAACTCCAGCATCTTTTAACATATTCCAATTTTGGAGCACAATTTTCACCAAGAACCCAATCAAAATAATCTGGTCCTAATTCTAATATACCGTATATCATAAAGGGAAAACCTACATTAAACTGACTGTTGTGACAGCCACCTACAACACAAACTGGAAGCTTTCCCCTATTGAATAAAAAGAACATATCCCTTAACCAAAGTGCATCAATCCATTTATAAGGCTCTTGTGTTGGATGAGTGGACCATACAACAGGGCTACCATGACCGGCACAAAATAAAAATCCTGCACCTTTTCTTATAGCTGGAATCAAACTATTGGCTGTAAGTCTACCATTTGATACCCAATACCGGTCAATATCAAAACCAATAGGTTCCATAAAACTTGCAGCGAGATCATTTTCATTTTCACCCTCATTAACTCCATCGCCATAAGGGGTAGTATCACCTCCTGCAACAATCATTCTGTTAAACCATGAACTACCAATAGAACGTTTTTCATATTTGATTATCTTTTTAACAACTATTTTAACCTCACGTCTGTTTAAACAAGCCAAGCGGCCTATATAAACATCAGGGTACAAGTCAAGAATATCCTTTTTATCTAATTCATACCACCACTGTCTTTCTGGATCCCAAATAAAAGACCATTCTGCAAAAATATTGTTACCATTAGAATCCCAATCCTCAAATTCACGATTATAAGTTGTGGAATTTATACGGTAAATATCAGAGTAATAAAGATCAGTAACATATGTATCATTCCAGAGGTCTCTGTCATTTAAATTGGAATATCTTACAGGAATATGAAATCTAAATCTGTTATTAAATCTACCACCTACTAATAACACGTATTTGGTGTCCCAGTTATCAACAGCTCTTTTAATAAATTTCTTAATTTTTTCAGGTTTATCCCTACCAGAGTAAGTTAAATAGATAGCTTCAGTTGTTTTAATTTTTGTGGAAATACCCATTTTTTCTTTATGCCACTTTAAAGGTAAAAGTTTGAAATAAAATCTAAGAGGTGCAATTATTACCAAATCATATTTTTTCTCGGATGGAATTGGAACTTCAGACTCTTCATAAGTAATTTTAATTGAAATATCCTCAAGAGTATGAATAGTATCATCGTTTGGAATATATCTTACAGGGTAACATACTAAATTAAATATAATAACACGTTCATTTTTATCAAGGCCACATCCAAATCTATAATTATACCAGCTTTTTGGATAAAGATCAGAACTTGAATAAATGGTTTTTTCCTCAATTGTATTTTCATCTTCATCAACATTAAATGGTTTTTTTAAAGAATAAAGAGGATAGGCCTTAGGTGTTGGTTCAATCTTACCAGATATTTTCTCGATATTTACATTACCAGTTTTAATATCAACACTTTTTATTTTAGTTCCAAAGGGAAAATAAATTGTTTTTGATAAAGCAGGTAATAAAGGTTTTCCAGGAACTCTTATATATGTATTTGTCTCTTTCATGCTTATGGAAATAAAATCATCTTTTGATTCAATATTTGTTTGTGAAAAAGAAATTTTTTCTTCTTTACATTTGATATTAAGATCTTCTTTGTTTTCTTCAGAGTTTATAGCAGTTACATTAATACCTGTAAATATTAGTAATCCAGCTATTATTACGGGAAGAATTTTTATTTTATTAATTTGAAGCCCCCCAATTAGTTTTAAATATATTAAATAATTATAATTTAATAATATTTAAACTTTTATGAACAATTACTATCAAATACTTTATATTTTTATATTAATTAAAAAAGTGAAGGGGGAAACGTTATATTTTTACAAAGAGCACCCATGAAATGAGATTATATGCTACTTCATCCCCATTATAATAGGACGTTGCCATTAATCTATAAAGACCTGTTGGAATATCAAAGTTTGCAGATATACCATCTGAAAAGTCGTTATCCCAGATGCTTATTTGTTTTCCAGTGAGAAGCTTTGTAGCAACAAACTTTACACTATCTGCATTTTTCAGATTATTCATTGATAGGGAAAGTTTATTATCAAAAGCGATTCCTAATTTTAATGCATTAAACAATAGTTTGTAATTGTAAATCATGACTTTAGTTGCAGAATCATCCCAATTTGAAATTGTTATAAAATTTGAACGTATATCTTTTTGTCCTGATATATCAAAAGCTCTAACCCTAATTTGCACACTTAATCCCAATGTATGAGGTGGATTTGTTGCCCGTATACGCGGAATAGGTTGTTCATCACATATCCATACATAGGGAGGTTGTTCATCGACATAGGGTAAACCTGGTCTCTGATCAAATGGTTCAATATCGAAATCTACCCATTTAATACCAGCATTATCAGTTACCTCTGCAGTAACCTCAAAAGGAACTGAAACTTCTGCATCCTCTGTTGGTGTAACATCTGTAATATCAGGTTTTTTACAGTCAATATAAATAGTTCTAAAGTTGTTTTGTTTGTTTTTATCCTCAACATTTCCAGTGTTGTCTTCAGACCAAAAGTTTACCTCCCAATCACCATACCAATCTGGCTCATAGGCACAAAGAAAAATTCCGCTAGCTTCATCATAAATTTGAGTTTGACCATTATCAACAGTATAATAGGTAAATTTTATGCCGCTACCAGTATCCTCAGGATAATCTATTGCTTTAAGCCAAATGGTTACACATTCTGTTGTATACCATGGATCCCAACCCTGAACTCCATCGACATATTCAACTCGGGTTACGGGTGGGTCCTGATCGATTCCTTCATATAAAATACGCCACCAATCAATTGTTGGTGAATAGGATGGTTTATCCCGAGTAAAATGAGCCCTTAAACGTAGTATGGGATATTGATTTGGATCTAGGATTGAAAGATCTTCCCCATCGCTTGCATTTTCAATAAGAATGTTTGTTGCTGTTGCATCTAGAATGTCAAAAGTGATAGTACCAGCATAACCAACCTCAAACATATGCCAATTATTCAAGTTTGAGGGTTCAATTTCTTTGGATGTTATTTGTGCTTCAAGAATTATTTCTTTTTCTTGGCCCCAGGTAATTGATATATCAGAACCATCAGGAATATTAAGGTTCCAAATATTTCCAAAGGCATCAGGATAATAATCATCAAAGATTTGTGGTTTTTCAATTCGGAGGTCTTCCCATGTTACAAATATCTTTGAGCCATCAGTTGCCATACTAGCCCAGTCAGCATGAGCTGCAGGTCCTGCAGATAGTTTTATATCATCACCTAATAAATCACCTTCATATGTAACTAATCTTCCATAGATTTTGTAATTATTATCATAAGACACAAAAAAGGAATCAGTTAAATAAGGAACAATCTCGGTTCTAACATATTCACCACTTTTTATTAAAAACTGATTTACCTTTATATTTCCAGATTCATCATAAATTTTTCCCCATATATCACCCCACCAGTCATTATCAGAAATATCGCCATCGTTCCAAGTTACCAAATATCTTTCACTATCTTCGTCAAACTCAACACATGGAAAATTATAGTCAATATCATCATTAGGATAATTATCTGGAGCTGCAACAGTAAACTGTGAAATTGCATTAAGACTATCATCAAAGATACCGCCCATTATTTTAAAAGGACCATTCGCAGGGCCAACACCTTCTTCCCAAACAACAAATATCTGTGAATTTATTGGATCATAAGCAGCCCATGGTTCACACTGAGAAAGAGAGTCACCACAAATAATCTTTTCTGATATAACATTTAAATTTTCATCGCAAACTGTTCCCCAGATATCATATTCAGATGTTCCCGAGCGAGCATCTTCCCATATAACAATAAAATGGTTATTTTCTGAATCATAAACAACAACTGGATCTGCTTGACAATTGGATGCTTCACATATTTTTACCAAAGAGCCAAGATCAAAGCTTGATCCGCTTTTTTGAACTGTTCTTGCATAAATATCCATTGTAGTTATAGGTTGTGGACTGTATGGGCTATTAGTAGGCGCCCAGTGTTCCCATGCAACAGCAAATTTACTTCCACCGTTATTGGCAATAGATGGGTCCTCATTTCGGAAATATGTATAACTATTTTTATCTGAATAAATAAGTTTATCATGAACGGTTTCTGTTCCATCTGGAGAAAACATTGAAGCCCTTATTTCCTGTTTATAACCTTTATTATAAGGAAATCCATAATAAGCTTCACCTTCCTCCCAAGCAACTAAGAACTGATTATTAGTATAAGAGATATCAGGATCCCATACACCTTCCCAATTTGGATCACATGCTGATAACATCTCGTCATTAGCCCATTTTTCTTCCCAATCATCAAATACTTCCCCAAAGTCACTTTCACTATTTGCATCTGGATTGCTATAAAACAGATACATTTTACTAGAACCAGATGGGAGATTTGGAATTTTAACCCAAACACTCGCCTCAGTTGAGTCATAAGATTCTATCCAATAATCTAAGAAATTTGTTGGAGTGTTTTCATGTTTAAACCTTATATCATCATAATCAGGTTGCATATCTGAATCATATTCAACTATGAAATTTAATGCAAAATCAGTTAATGCACCACCTGAATTAGTAACACTAATTGGTTTCAACTTTTCCCAAGAGGGATCTGTCCATACAGAATATGTATTTTTCATTTTAGCTACCCCTCCTTCTACCACATATCCCCAGGATTTGGTTATATCGATTTTTTGTTCATTATTAAAATCATCTTTCCATACATAATAATTATCACCTAATAATTCAAATGGAGGTGTATAAAAATCCTTGATTTTAGTAGTATTACTAATAAATGCAGAATTTGCAGATGTTGTCAAAAATATAACAAATATAGCAATTACCACTAGCCTTACAAAATCTTTATTTAAATTTTGTTTTTTCAATTTTTTCACCTCCATATCAAATACTTCCTCCTTTATTATTCATCAACATTATAATACCAATCTCCTTGCCATAATAGATGAAGGTAGAAATCACCTGAAATATGTGTATACCACCAAATTTTTAGCCATGGAAAATAATTGACCCAATACCATTCCATCCAGACAATTATTCCGACGTCATATCCACCAACTTCAACTCCATATTGCGGCTCATCATAACCAGATGGTGTATATTTGAAGGTTATACCAATCCAATCAAAATTAGGTTCGTTTGTATCCTCATTTATTTTAAAATAGCCACGTTCTCCTGTTTCCTCACCTCGAATCCAATTCCATTTAATATCAAAATGAAAATCTTGACTAATTATTACACCGCCACCTAAATCGTATGTTGGATTATCAGGGAAAAGATCATCGACTATTATTTCAATAGGTTCGTCTTGATTTAAATCAAAGGATACCGCACCAGATTCGCCAATTGCCCAATCCATATCAAAATTTAAATATTCACCTTCATAAGTTGCTTCGAGTTTAAAGTTTTTGAGTAAGGATAAGGCACCGCTAAACGCTAATTCTTCCACTTGTATTGGTTCTTCATTAAGATCGAGGTTCCAGTCTACTAGTAAATTATCTGCATCAACATTGTCAGCACTAATTTTAAGTTGATCACCAGTAGAGGTATCTGTAACTTTTAGGTTATCAGCGACACCATATTACTTGATGTATCAAAGAAAAAGTATCCATCTTCAGCTAAATGGAATTTTAAATCAAGGTGTCCATTTCTAAGTTCAAAATGATTTTTTAGATTAAATGTTCCTAGGTCAATATTTACATCAAGAGGATCTGGACCACCTGAAGTAGATCTTACAGCATACGCATATCCTTTGAGTTTGTTCCATTCAAGTTTACCTCTGCCTTCAGTATTTGATGGAATTTCTGTAATACTAATAATTGGTTCTATTTCACCTGGAAGGTGTCCACTTATCTCCTGGATATTTCCACTTGCAGTTCTGTAACCTCTTGCAAAAACGTAATTATTAATGTTTGAAAAGTCATCAAGATCAATATATAATTCTGCTTCTGNNGAACATTTATAAACAGTACATCTGGATCTGCTGGATCTGCTTTTCTATAAAAAGTTTTTATGCTGTTTAATGAGCTACTCATAGTCAGATCAACATAACCTTTACCTCTAAGCGTTGTCATAGAACCATTTTTTATGTATAACTCTGTTTTGGCACTTAGAGCTTGAGATTTTGGAATACCTGAAACCTTGACAAACTCAACTTTTGGTTCATTAGCGCTTAATTCAGGATAATATAGTATTGCATCATCCATATCACTATTCATATCCAGTTTCAAGCTGCCTGTTCCTTTAACATCAAGTAATTGACCTTGTTGAAATTGAAAGCTGAGATCAGTATCAAACTCACAACTGATATCTGTAGGTAAACCTTTCAATTTTAATTTTGAAGAAAAACTTGGTGAAGTTAAAAGAATATTTACAGAGTGTTTTTTGTTTGCTTTATAGTCAAAACCTAACCACTTAATATCAAAACTCATCCAATTTCCAGATTGCGCGATCGGATGTGAATTATCAAAAATTAAAGATAATTCTACATCATTTATTCCAAAACCATTTGAAGTAAAAGTTAAACGTGGTTCTTGGCTATTTGCACTATCTTGGTTAAAATAGTAATAAATATAACCACTAATTGGAATAAATTGAGTTCTGATGTATATTGCTGGATCAAATATAATTTCAAAAGCTATCTGCTTCTCAGGATTTTGTTGTCCTTGACGGTATGATTCAAAACCAAATTTTAGACTGAGTGGATCCTGTGAACGTACCTGAGATAACTCATGTTCAAAAATAATTGGTTTAAAGATATTTTCTTTTGCGACTTGAAATCCTTTTTCAAAATCAATGGGTATCTTTTCACCTAAAGGTGAACATACTCCCAGGCCTATGGCTAACCAATCATAATCCGCTGCATTTGTGTTATAGGTAGGATTATCTATCTTTTCAGAATTTTTTTCTGAAAACCTATTATATATCAAATTTCTAAGTGTTTTAAATAAGAAAAAATCAACATTTGTAAAAAATGGTTTTAATTTTTCAAAGAATCTATTTAAAATGTTACTAAATTTATTAGCAAATATAGATCTGTCATGACTTCTACCTCTTCCAATTATAAGGCCATAATTAAGTTTTAATTCCGAATAAACTTCAAGTTTTGCATATCTGTCACTTATCTCAGCAGTATCTACATCAAGTAAAGTCCTAATAGACTTAACATTAGTAAGTCCTTCTTTAAAATTTGTTATTTGAGAGGCTATTATTCCAAGACGGACCTCTAAATCATCCTCACCATCTTCATTTGTATCAAAGTAACGATCTACTGTATGCCAGCGATGTTCAAGAAATCGATCTCTAAAATCTTTTGGATTAATGTTAATTTCTTCATAAAAATGTTTTTCAAGGCCACCTTGTTCTTGATATACTACATGTATAATCCAATCGATAAAATCACCAATTGGACGCGAACCTTTCTGCCAGGGGTATTCAATTTTTTTTACCGTTCTTCTAGGTACATAAGAATTAATGGTTTCATATTCTTCTGAATTTAAATATTTTACAACTTCATTTTTGATATTTTTTAAAACTTTAGCATTTACTTCATATGATTCTGTTGGTTTATTTATAGGATAAATCTTATCTTCTGAACAAGTTTTAATATCTCCTTTTACAGAGACAGCATCAACTGATATGCTAACAAAGATCACACTAATTACGACCAATAAGACTAATCCTTTTTTCATTTAAAATTCACCTCTTCCTTTATGAATAATGCCTTTAAATCACCCTTTTAATTTACAATATATATTTGTTAATTATACTATATACTTTTTACGGTGATAGATAATATTTATAATATAACTATAATAATGGACTTTTTTAATATTTTTTATTGAAAATTTGTGCAAAGTAGGAAAATTTATAAAATTAAAACTTATTATGAACAATATAATGTCAAAAGTTGATTTGAAAGATAGAAAAATTCTATACCAGCTTGATTATGATTCAAGGCAATCTATATCAAAAATTGGGAAAAAGGTTGGTTTACATAAAAATGTAGTACTTTATAGAATTAAAAGGTTAGAAAAGCTAGGTATAATCAGTTTTTATTATACAGTAATTGACTCATTTAAATTAGGATATAGTAGCTTTAGAGTTTATTTGGTTTTACAAAATATTACTCCCACAATTAGATCTGAAATAGTTAATTATTTTGTAACAAATAAATATACATGGTGGGTTGGAACCTTTGAAGGTAGCTATGATTTAGCAATTGTAATGTGGGTTAAAGATATACATGACTTTCATAATTTCTGGGAAGAAACTTTAAAAAAATATAGACAATATTTCAAGGATCAGATATTTTGTAACTATGTTCAATTGCATCTATTTAGACATTCTTTTATTGTAGATAGATATGAGAATCAAGATAGAGAGATCCATGAAATCACAGGTGGTGGAAGAGAAGTAAAAACTGATGATTTAGATTTCCAAATATTAGAGATACTGGCAAAAGATGCAAGAATCCCGACAGTGGAAATAGCAAAAAAAATTAATTCAACTGCTGATACAGTAAAAAATAGGATTAAAAGACTAATTAAATTAGATGTAATACAAGGGTTTAGAGTTAATATCGACTATAGTAAACTAGGATACCAGTTTTATAAAGTCAATATCAATTTAAATAACTATAATGACAGAGGACGGATCATTCGCTTTATAAGACTAGATCCTCACTTGATAATGATAGATAAATCGATAGGTTATTATGATTTAGAACTTGATTTTTGGGTAAAAAATCTTAATGAATTTCATCAAATTATGGATAAATTAACAATTGAATTTCCAGATTCAATAAAAAATTTTAGTTATGTTCATGATCCTCAACTTCATAAAATGAGATATATTCCTGAAGAATAACACCTGACATCTACTTATCATTGTCTTTATTGTTTTAAACATAAATCTTACACAAAAATTCATAATTAAATACCAATAAATTGTATAAAAATGTATTAATTTTTCCTATGCACAATATTTATAAGTTATAAGGAATATATTATTTAGTTTGATTTGTGAGATTTGGGGGAATAACATGAAAAACCTATCAAAAAAATTCATAATATTAGGAGTAGTTGGTATATTAATTTTTACCAGCCTTCCCTTTTGTATTAATGCAAGTCTTACAATATCAAAAAATGAAAATCAAAAAAATTATCAAAAGAATTTTTCATCAAATGATAACTACGAATATGTTATCATCACTAACGAATATTTGAAAAATAGTGATTTTCAACGTCTAATTCAACATAAATCACAATATCTAAACTCTACGATTGTTACAATTGAGGATATTTTGAATAATCCAGATTTTAAAGTAAATGGAAAATATGGAGATGCAACAAATGCATCAAATGGAAACCATTGGATTTCCGATGGTAAGGAAGTTTCAACTAATTTTAGTAGGTTTAATGATACTCCAACAAGCATACGTAATTTTCTTAGATTTGCTTATGATGAATGGGAAACCAAGTATGTATTACTTGGCGGAGATGTCCAAATAATTCCTGAGAGAAAACTCCGAATTAATGAAACATATTGGTATTCAGGGGCCACACATATTTGGACATTTGCTAATATCAGATCAGATTTATATTTTGCTGCTCTTAACGGAACATGGAATGATGATTTCGATGAATTTTTTGGCGAAGCAAGTAATTATTCAGTTGATGAGGAAGCAGATTTTATAGCAGAGTTATATATTGGTCGAGCACCAGTTGATGATAAAAGAGATGTAAAAACTTTTGTTGATAAGGTAATAAGTTTTGAAACCTCTGAAAAACCAGAAAATATGTTATTTCATCAAGCAGGTCTTAATCCGACCAACAATCCTGATTCTTCAGTTATACCAGAAGCATGTTATGAACATGTTCCCGAGCATTATGTTGTATATAAATTATACCAAATCTATACAAATATTAATCCAATTAATTACGCTAGACATTGGCAAGATCCAGACAAATTAATAGTATTGCATATTGGAAGCGGCGGAGCTTCATACTACTATATGCAAAGAAGAATAACTGGTGATGTTACATTTACATATGAAGATATTAAAAACCTTAATAACACCTTTTATCCAGTTCATATCTCAATTTCATGTAATACCGGTAACTTTGGACTTAACCATGACTGTCTCGCTGAAAATATGCTCTTATATCCTAATATAGGACCATCTGCATGTATCTTTAATTCTTTTTATGGAGTAACATCAGAGGACAATGCTCATAAATATTCAGGTGAATTTATTGAACAACAATTTTATGAAATTTTTCAAAATGGAACTGAGCGATTGGGAGAATTTGTAACCAAATCAAAATATCATTTTTTAAATGACGCAGAAAATGAATTACTATATCGATGGTGTTATTATACAGTTTATCTTCTTGGTGATCCTGAAACTCCATTATTTGATGTTAGAAATGAAATACCAATAATTGACCAAGTATTTGTAGATGATAACTATGATGAAAATACACAAGGATGGGGAGTAACGCATTTTAATAATATTACAGACGGAATAGATGCTGTTGCAGATAGTGGAACAGTATTTGTATACAACGGAACTTATTATGAAAATTTAGCTATAGATAAACCCTTAAATTTAATAGGTGAAGACAAACATACAACAAAAATAATTGGCAATGATAACGGAGATATAATAGAGATATACGACGAAGTAACAATTTCAGGATTCACAATCAAAAACAGTGGAAATTCTCAAAATGATGCAGGATTAAAGATATATTCCCAGATGAATATTATTAAAAATAATACAATAACAGAAAATAATTTTGGAATTAAAACAGAAATATTTGGAAATAATAATCCAATTGAGAATATCATAAATAAAAATAATTTTGTAAATAACACATTACACACTCTTGATACATTTGAAAATAGATTTTATGGTAATTTCTGGGAGGATTACACAGGCAACGATGAAAATAACGATGGAATAGGAGATAGTCCATACTCCTATAATTCTGGAAAAGATCTCTGTCCATTCATGGACGAAAGCAGCTGGGATTCTGGCATAAATCATTTACCTATTTTACCTATAATAACCGGTCCAAGTACAGGAAAACCTAATACAGCATATTCTTATGATTTTGTTTCAGCAGATCCCGATGGAGATTATATTTATATCTATATAGACATGGCAGATGGCGCATTTAACCAATGGGTTGGACCTCTTGCATCATATGATAAAAAAAATTTACTTTATTATTGGGAGAGAATAGGAATATATAAAATTAGAGCAAGAGCCAAAGATGAATACGGTGCAATAACTAATTGGGTCACCCATAAACTTATAATCCCAAGAAATATTGAATTACAGATTTATAATAATTATATATTTCAAATCATGTTTAACTTATTTAAAATACTCAAAAATTTGAGATTAAATATTTAACATTAATTTTTTTAACAATATTTTGATTAATAATAATACTCAAAAATTCTTGAAAAAATGAAAAATGAAAATAAGATATCATTATTAGAAAATATTTCAAAACCATGGTGGTTGATTGATAATGAAGATACAATCAGCTACAAACTGGTAAAAAAAATTACAGATGCTTGCTGCCATTTACCTAGACAAATCAGAAAAAAAATGTTTACAGTAATAGAAAATGTAGTAATTTGGTTTTCAAGATTTTTTTTTGTTTTAAGCCATGCCTCTCTAAAAGGATATTTAATCAGCGGTAAAGAGAAACACAGTAAAAAAAATCTTAAACTCTTATTTATTAGCACAAAATACCCATCATATCATATTATGGACTTGATATATTTTCAAAAACCTAAAATTGAAGAAAAATTTAGAATTAATTTTTTAAACAAAAAAAAAATTATCAACCAAATACAATCTGATATAGACGCAATTTTTATTAAATGCGATAGGTTTTATTCTGGCTTCTTAGAAAAAAAAGGATTTACAATTATTCCTGAATGGGTTAGAATGATACTTGATATTTCAGAGCCACTTGAAAATTTTTATGATAATTTATCAAGAAGTGCCAAAGAAGATATCAAAAAAATAAAAAAATTAGGTTACACCTATGAAGTCTCTCAAGATATCAAAAAACTAGATTTTTTTTATAACAAAATGTATGTTCCATATGTTTCATGGAGATTTCCTGAAACAGATAT
>JABAOC010004010.1_pt4 | contig 22023 bp, 20 predicted proteins | sample 7062161 | NCBI WGS metagenome assembly JABAOC01 (sample SAMN14538625, study PRJNA623070) | marine sediment metagenome | biome: marine biome [ENVO:00000428]; feature: marine pelagic biome [ENVO:01000023]; material: deep marine sediment [ENVO:00002113] | place: India: Gulf of Khambhat ... | reverse complement strand
CAGCCTTCGATAGTAATCCCGATGCATTACAGGACTAAAAAACACAAGGAAGATATTTTTGGGAAAGTTGAAGGAGTAGAGACATTTTTAAAAGAAATTGGGACAGACGATATTCAGTCTCTTGATAAACTAAGGATTGTCAAGAAAGAGCAAATTCCGGAAGAAAGAGAAGTAATAGTCCTCAAAAGCAGGGGGTAAAAATGGCGGCAGTGAAGGTGCCTCCTCACAGTGAAGAGGTTGAAAAAAGTGTTCTAGGGTCACTTCTGATTGACAAGGACGCGATTGTTGCTGTGGCTGAGTTTTTGCGGCCTGAGCATTTTTATAAAGATGCACACGGGTTAATTTTTAAGGCGATTCTTTCTTTGTATGAGAGTAAGGAGCCAATTGATGTGGTTACTTTATCGGAGAAGCTTAAAAAACAGAAGAGCCTGAGAAAGATAGGAGGAGCTGCCTATTTAACGGAACTGGTTAATACGGTGCCAACAGCAGCCAACGTGGAGAAATATGGGAAAATTGTTCAGGATTATCACACTAAACGCCAATTGATTACGGCGGCTTCTGAGATTGCCCAAAGAGCCTTTGATGAAGGACAGGAGGTTAGGGATGTCTTGGATAAAGCAGAACAGTCAGTTTTTGGTCTTTCTCAGAAACATTTAAGACAGGTTTTTATTCCGGTGAAAGAGGCTTTGGCCGAGTCATTTGACCGACTTGACGAGCTTCATAAAAGAGCTGGGGGTTTGAGAGGAACACCGACTGGTTTTCCTGATTTGGACAACCTTTTGGCGGGCATGCAACCCTCAAACCTTCTTATTTTGGCAGCTCGTCCTGGTCAGGGTAAGACAGCCTTGGCTTTAAATATTGCCCAGTTCGCGTCGGTGGTGCAAAAAATTCCGGTGGGCTTTTTTTCCTTGGAGATGAGCAAAGAGGAGTTGGTTGACAGACTGTTGGTCGCTCAGGCGGATATCGATGCTTGGAAGTTAAAGACAGGCAAGCTTGACGACGAGGATTTTACCAAGCTTTCCGAGGCAATGGGGGAGTTGGCGGAAGCGCCACTTTTTATCGATGATACGCCGGGGCAGACGGTGCTTGAGATGAGGACTAAGGCTAGAAGACTTCAGGCAGAAAAAGACTTGCAGTTTTTGATTGTTGACTATTTACAGTTGGCAAGGTCGGTAAGAAAATGGGACAGCCGGGTGACTGAGGTATCAGAAATTAGTCAAGAGCTTAAAAATTTGGCGCGAGAGCTTAAGATTCCAGTTTTGACAGTTTCCCAGCTATCAAGAGCAGTTGAAGCTAGAGGCTCTAAGAAACCACAGCTGGCTGATCTGAGGGAATCAGGCGCAATTGAGCAGGATGCGGACGTGGTGATGTTTATTTACCGAGAGGATCCGGAAAAACAAGAAATTGTCACCTTGGATATTCAAAAGCACAGAAACGGGCCATTGGGAAGGATTGACCTGGTTTTTAGAGGAGATAGGATCAAGTTTTACGGGATGGAGAAGAAGCGAGCGGAGAAGTAGAGAGTAGTTTTTCTTCTAGAGTCCTAATTCAAGACTATGTCTGTGTCGAGGGCCGGAGTCGAACCGGCATGGAGTTTGACCTCCATAGGTTTTTGACCCGCCAAAAATTTGTGCCGGCGGTCAGATTCGAACTGACATGAGCTTTTAAGGCTCACACGATTTTGAGTCGTGCGTGTCTACCAATTTCACCACGCCGGCGAATTTAGGCGGGTACCAGTTTCGCCACCTCGGCTTAAAGCTCATTTTAACACAAAAGGAGTTGTTTTTCATTTGCTTTGTGGGTAAAATCTGTATTTATGATTGAAGTGACACAACTTAAGGCAGGAACTGCTTTTGAGGAGAACGGGGCACCTTTTTTGGTTTTAAAATATACCCATACTAAGTTGGGGAGAGGGAAGGCAAACATTAAAGTCAAGGTGAGAAATTTGAAGAGTGGAGCGGTTCTTCAGAAAAGCTTTGTTTCTGGGGCAAAGGTGAAGCCAATTGAGCTTAAGCGCAAGATGATGCAGTATCTTTATTCGGATGAAGAAAACTTTTATCTTATGGATAAAAGGACTTTTGAGCAGGTTGAGGTGGAGAGAGGTTTGGCGGGGGAGGGAGCGAAGTTTTTGAAAGAAGGAATTGAAGTTGAGGTTTTGTTTTGGGAGGAGAAAGCCTTGTCGATTCAGATGCCGAATTTTGTTGAGCTTGAGGTGGTGGATACTGGGCCTACTGTTAAGGGTAATTCGGCGACTAATATCTATAAAGATGCTGTTTTAGCAGGCGATGTTCGAATAAGAGTTCCGCTTTTTATAAAGGGGGGTGATAAGGTGAAGATTGATACAAGAGATGAGAGCTATGTAGAGAGAGTGAAAAAGTTAGGAAAACAGGAAGGCGAGGCAGATGAGGACGGCGAGGAGTTGAGTTAAAAGGCCAGGGAGAAAAGGCGCTCTTCTCTGATGACGGTGACCAAACTCAACATAAGACGAGAGGATTTTATTTTTGAAGCCCAAGAAATAATGAGGAATTTCAACTGCGTCTGGGAGGACGCCAAAACTAGCGCCCAAGAAAACATAAAGAGCTTGATTGAGATCTGGTAGCTTAAATGAAGAAGCTAGAATAACAAGAATGACTGCCAGAAAGCCATCAGCAAGAACTATCTTTTTGGTTGTTTTGCTCAAGGCGCCTTTTTTATGGTATTCTGTATAAAGATGTGGGTTCCAATGGGGAACAAGGAAGTCGAGAAAGTAGTGACTGAGGATGGCCAGAGGAAAAGCGAGAATTGGGTTTTGAATCTTTGATGCAAGAGCGGCACCCACGACCGCATGAGGAACAGTAAGCATGAAGTCAAGTATAAAATAATATTTAATATGTAGCAAGGTTTAATTGTATGTTGCCAGTACTATTTGAAATTGGCCCAGTGACTATCTATTCATTTGGAGTAGTAGTTTTTTTAGGTTTTGTTACTGCTTCCTTTTTGGCCTTCAGGCGGCTTAAAGATGAGAACTTGGAGGAGAATGACATTTTTGATTTGATTCTATTCGTCGGGTTTATAGGATTTGTGTTTTCAAGAATATTCTATGTTGCTTTTCACTTTGAACGCTTTGGTTTTGATTTAGTTAAGATTTTAAATTTTGGCAGGTTTGTGGGGTTTTCATTTTGGGGAGTAGTTTTTGGGGGTTTTTTAGGAGTGTGGATGTTTAGTAAAAAAAAGGAGCTTGACTTTTTCAAGGTGGCGGATAGTCTGACTGTCCCCCTNNCCCTTCTGGCATTTTCAATTTTTGTTCAGATAGGCTGTTTTTTTAATGGCTGTAATTTGGGGTGGGTGACGAGGGCGCCTTGGGGTTTAATGATGCCGGGGACGCTTCAAAGGAGACATCCTGTTTTTTTGTATGAAGCCTGTCTGTTGCTGATTGTCTTAATTTATTTTATGAGGATAGAAAAGAGATGGCGAGGTTTTGAGTGGTATAAAAGCAAAAAGCAGGGATTCTTGTTTTTTATTTTTCTTGCTCTTTACAGCTTGCTTCAGTCGATACTTGATTTATTTAGAGGGGATAATTTATACTTTAGAGGCTTAAACCTATCACTTTGGATTCCATTATTTCTTGGTTTAATCTTTTTGAGCCTTTTGGCTTTAAGGTCAGGAAGAGTTTTCAGAGAGGATTTAAGATTTGGTTTTAAAGCAATTTTTAAGAAGTTTAGAGGCGGGTCTGGAAAGGAAAAGAGATTAATCAAGGAGGTTAAAATTTTAAAGGAAGAAGATGAGAATATCGTTTCCAAAAAAGATTCTCTCTCCGATTAAGGTTTTTTTAAAAAAGCGGGAGCAGAAGCTTAAGAAAAGAAAAAAGGAACTTTCTAGAGAAGATCCTTTTGCTGATACTGACAGAATTAATGATAATGCAGCCTCGGACACTGATGCCAAAGAGCAGTTTGGTCATGCCAGGGTGACAGCGATGAGAGAGGAGATAGACAGGAAGCTTATTCAGATAAGAAAAGCTTTAACGAGGATCAGGATTGGCAAGTACGGCACTTGCGAAAAATGCAGCAGAATGATTAACACTGATAGGCTAATGATTTATCCGGAGGCGACAGTTTGTATTAAGTGTGAGAGGATGAGTGAGAAGAAGTGACGGGCGTGATATTTTTAGTTTTATTGGATCAAGCGATCAAGGTTTCGGTAAAGGCCTTGGGAGTTAAAACTTTCTGTAATAAAGGGGTGGCCTTTGGTTTTTTTCCGGCAGACTTCTGGATATTTGTGGCTTTGGGCCTAATTTTTTTAGTACTAGTTTTTGGCAGGAAGGCAAAAATTTTTAAATATAAATTACCAATGGTTTTAATTGTTTCGGGCGGAATTTCTAATTTTGTGGATAGGGCAAGACTGGGATGTGTAATTGATTTTATTGATTTTAGGATTTGGCCTGTTTTTAATTTGGCTGACGTGATGGTGAGCATAGGAGTAATAATTTTGGTCCTCTTGAGCTTAAAAGCATGAACAAACCCAAAGTTGTCTACGAGGATGATTTTCTTTTGGTTTTGGATAAGCCTGCCGGTTGGGTAGTGAATCGAGCCCAGACGACACGGGGACGGGTGACGATTCAGGACTGGTTAAGCCCAGTCAGCGGCGACCAAGAGGATTCCGATTTTGTTAAAAGGAGAGGAATTGTTCACCGACTGGACAAGGAGACGTCTGGGTTATTGGTAGTTGCCAGGGAGGAAAGAGTTTTTAAAAATCTTCAGAGACAATTTAAAGAAAGACGGGTGAGAAAGAAGTATTTATGCTTGGCTCATGGCGTTTTAAAGCCGGAAAAGGGGAAGATTATCGCTCCGGTGGCAAGACATCCAGGAGACAGAAAGAAATTTGGAGTTTTTTTTCAAGGAAGAGAGTCAGAGACTAGATACAAGGTTAAAGAATATTTTAAGGACAAGCTTTCATTGGTAGAGGTGTACCCCAAGACAGGGAGAACGCACCAGATTAGAATTCACTTAAAGTTTATAGGCCACCCGGTAGTGGGGGACTTAACTTACGCAGGAAGAAAAACAGCCCGGGCAGATAGAGTTTGGTGTCCGCGCCAGTTTTTGCACGCCTTTTATCTTAAATTTGTCCACCCTGAGAGCAAAAAAACGATGGAGTTTAAGACAGGACTGCCAGATGATTTAAGAGAGGCATTAGAAAAGTTAAGGAGGGGGAAATCTTTTGTTTGTAAAAACTGTAGCAGGAAGGTGTTGCCAATAAAGTATGGTGGTCGTTTCAGGAACCACTGTCCGAATTGTCTTTATAGCCTTCATCTTGACTTGAGAAAGGCAGGAGATCGGAAAAATAAGTGTGGAGGAGTAATGGAGCCAGTGGGGTTTTTTAAAAGAAGAACGGGGGAGCAGGTGATTGTCCATCGTTGTTTAAAATGCGACAAAGAGGTATTTAATAGAATTGCTTCTGACGATGACTTTGAAAAAGTTAATGCTCTGCCGGAGGTGAAGGCGAGAAAGGGGAGACTCAGGCGGTAGTTGAAGAGAGCGCTACTCACGGTTACAATAGATAATATATGGCAAGGAAGAAAAAAGAGAAATTGCCTCGGTGGTTAAGAGAACAGAGAGCAAGAAAACTAGCCTTTTTAAAAAAGATTTTAATTTTGCCTTTTACCTTGGTTCTCCTTTTGATAGTTGGTTTTTTAAGCTTTAAGGGCTGGTCTTTTGCAAGAGACTCCCTGTGGAACGGGAATGAGAGAATCAATTTTGTTTTTTGTGAAAAAAGTGCATATGTGATTTCTCTTGAACCGACTGAAAAAAGCATGGTGGTGATGAGAATTCCTGAGGAAACATTGGTTGAGGTTACTCATGGCTACGGAAAGTATCGAGCTGGGGTGGTTTATCTGCTTGGAGAACAAGAAGGGATTGGAGGAGGGGTAATGTTGGCGGAGACGATTCAGGAATACATGGGGCTTGCTATTGACGGGTTTTTGGGGAAGGGGGCAATTTGGATTTTGGGATTGGGAACAGAAGGGGATTTGCAAAAAAAAGATTACACCTTTAGAAAAAAAATGGGAAAATTGAAGGGGTTGACAAAAATTTTAAGCGAGGATTTTGCGACTAATTTTTCAAAACTTGACCTTTTTAGGCTCTGGAGCAGTGCGAGCAGAGTAAGACCTGACAGAATTTACTTTTTAGATTTGGCAGAAAGCTATGTTTCTTTGGAGACAAAATTGCCAGACGGACAGACAGCTTACATGGTTGAACCAGAAAGACTTGAGCAGCTGGCGAGGAAGTACTTTACTGACAAGAAGATTAAGGAGGAAGATTTTTTGGTGGAAGTTATAAATTCGACCAGGCATTCCGGATTAGGAGAAGGTGCGGCGCGGGTTTTGACAAATATCGGCGTGGACGTAGTCTCTGTTTCTGATTCAGAAGAGGAGCGAGATTCGTGCTTGGTGCTTTCTGAGAAAGACAAAAAAAACAGCCATACCATAAAAAAGATTAGAAGAATTTTTAATTGCGGGTTTGAGGAGAGGAAAGAATCTGGTGGCCGAGTTGATATTGAAGTGATGGTTGGGGAGGATTATTACAAAAAGCTTACCTTAAGATAGATCCTCTTCGAGGGTTCCTTTTTTGACAAAGGAGTAGTATTGGCTTTGACCAGGTGGGGCAAAGGAAGGGAGACCTTCAAACCTCTTGGCCTTTTTAGTCTCGCGCAAAAAAACAGTGACCTGGTTTTGTGTGGCTGATTTGATAAAAGCCCCATACTGGTTGCCTCCTTTTATAAAAGAGATGAGTCTTAGGGAAAGATCGTCAGGTAAGGCGCCAATATATCTGTTATCTTGAGTAGTAATGGAGACGGATCTTTTCTTTGGCTTTATTAAAACCTTCTCAGCACAAGAAAGACTTAAGAGGATTTGCTTGGGAGCAAGTTTGATAAGATTGACAGTTTTTGTTTTACCTGGTTCTTTTAGAAAAGCTGTATCTGGTTGGTTGTTGTCGGTTTTTTCTTTTTTAACTTTTCCTTTTTGGAGTTTGATTTTGGTCAGATTTTTTAGGGCGATCGGATTGTACTTATCGAGTCTTAAGACTTTTTTGTAAGTTAAGATGCTTTTTTTCTTGTGACCCGCCCTATGATAGGCCTGGGCCAGGCGGTTTAAGGCCTGGATGCTTGTTTTGTCAGTTTTGAGGATTTCAAGGTTTATCTTGATAGCTTCTTTCCAATTGCAAGCAAGTGCAGCCTCTATTGCTTGTTGAGCAGGACTTTTATCGTTCATTTTTTTTTAAAGTTACATAAGTTGTTGACTTTTGTCAATAGATGATAAAATCGAGTCAGACTCGATAAAATAAGGGGAAGTTTTATGTCTGGTCATAGTAAGTGGAGCACAATTAAACACCAAAAGGCAATTGCTGATAAAAAAAGAGGTGATGTTTTTACCAAACTTGCGCGGGCGATCACCGTGGCCTCAAAGGAAGGAGGAGGGGACCCGGAGTCAAATTTCAAGTTAAGATTGGCGACTGAGAAGGCCAGGCAGGCTAACATGCCGAAGGAGGGGATTAAGAGGGCTATTGAGAGAGGTCTGGGGAAGACGAAAGGAAGCGAAATGGCCCAATGTTTTTATGAAGGATATGGCCCGGCAGGAATAGCAGTGATGGTGGAAGCAGTGACTGATAACAAAAACCGCACTTTTTCCGCAATAAAAACCTTTTTTGAGAGAAGCGGAGGGTCTTTGGGGGGTCGAGGTTCGGTATCTTATCTTTTTGAGAATTGTGGGTTAATCAGAATTGGATTGGGTGGTCAATCAGCTGATGAGGCGATGTTGAAGATTATTGATTGGGGAGTTTTGGACGTGGAGGAGGTTGAGGATGGGGTAGAGGTATTTGTTGAGCCTTCCCATCTTGAGGAGACCAGAAAGAAGCTTGAAGAGGAAGGTTTTCGAGTTTTGTCTGCGGAACTTTTTTGGCGACCCAAGACAGCAGTAGCAGTGAAGGATCCTTCGAAAATAGAGAAGACGGTGGGTTTTTTGAGAAGACTTGAGGAACTTGATGATGTTCAGGGGGTTTATACAAACTTGGATGTGGTGAAAGCATGAGAAATATCCTAAATCTTTCTAAAAGAAAAAAATTTGTTTTGACTTCTTTTGTTTTAGCGCTCGGGCTTTTAATTACTCAGATTATGAAGATCGAGCACCGTTATGAGTCAATTGTAGTTTTATCAGCACTTTCTTTTTTGTTTTCTATTTGGTGTTTGTGGGAGGGGCTATCAGGGATTACTTGGATTACAGTTCTTATTTTGCCGCCGCTTTACACGGCAGGAGTAGGGCTTTTTTATTTTTTGCTACCAGCGAGGTGGTTGACGCGACTTCCGGTGGCCTTATTTTATGCTTTTGGGATGTATTCGTTGCTTTTGACAGAAAATATTTTTTCGGTGGCGGCAATTAGAACCATTCAGCTTCTGCGGGCGGCTCATGCGGTTGGTTTTTTGTTAACTTTGGTGGCTGCTTTTTTTCTTTATGATACAATTTTGTCTTTCAGATTTCCTTTTTGGGTGAATTTTTTTCTGGTTTTTCTGGCTACTTTTCCTCTAATGCTTCAGGGTTTTTGGTCGGTGAAATTGCAAGATTTTTTATCAAAACCCGTTATACTATACTCAATACTTTTAAGTTTTGGGATAGCAGAAGTGGCGTTATTTTTAAGCTTTTGGCCAGTAACGGTGACAGTGGGCTCACTTTTTTTGACAACAATGATGTATGTTTTGTTAGGGCTTTTTCAGCACCATTTGGATGAGAGACTTTTCAGAAGGACGGCCTATGAGTATATTTTGGTTGGTGTCGTTGTTTTTATAACCGTATTTTTAACCACTAGTTGGGGATAAAAATTTGTTAAAATTTTGAGAGGACAGGGGAGAGGGATACAATTTGAATTATGAATCATGAATTAAGAATCACGAAGTTTTCACGAGAATGAGCCTATAGTTTTCACGGGAAGTACATTTTGGCATACTATAGGACTTAGTGCCAATTGCCATTTTTGAGCAGGTGAATGCATACTGGTTTAGTATTATTCTACTTGCATTCTGCCCAGGATAGAATCTGATATTGATAAGTAACAGTTTCTTCTCCTCCGCTTTATTTTTTTTTGAGGCTAAAATTGATAGTTTGTTCCTAATTTTGAGCACAATCTGTGGCTAATAGGGTAAAAATTCATTACTCTTAAGGCTAAAAGTAGGGGATAAGGGCCTAAACAAGGCCTTTTTTGATGATATATTTTGATATAGTTATGGGCTACTGTGGAAAACTTCGGGGGAAAGTAAAAACTTTTTTGCAAACCTTGATGTTTAATACCTGTGCCACTCGTTAAGATGATGGTTTAGCCTCAAACTAGAGGAGAGCACTTCCCCAAGAGAAAAAGGGCCAAAAAGAGATGTCAGTACGTCTGGTCGCACAATAATACTTTTGCGACGTTATGGAGAGAAGGATGAAGAAGGGCATTAAAAAACAGGAATTAGGAATTAGGAGTTAGGAATTAGGAACTGAAAAATAATTTATTGTTTATTTTTTAATTAAATTCTCTCTTTTGACACATTGTTGAAAATTTTGTCTCTCCAAAAATAACCCGAATACTTTTAGGACTAAAAGAATAAACAAGTTTGTTTTTCTACATAAAAAAATAAAAGACTAAAATGGACAGTCAAAAAATGGAAAATTGGGATTCTGGCTTGTTTAAGGGATATGTAGATGTATGTTTTTTTGTTTGAAAGGCCTTCTAGGGCATCTGGCGGGGTCATAGGCACGATGTCGAGGCTAAGGAGTTAGTAATGGTTGACGACTGATAACTGATGGTCAATTGGTCGATGATCAACGGTTATTAAATTATTGATAGTCGATAGATCAAGAACATTAAGAATAAAAGGATTAAAAGAATAAATAAGCCTGTTTTTCTACATGAAAAATAAAGTGGATGGTTAATTCGGGATCGGAATTCTATTGGCGATTCGGGAGCGGAGGTGCGCTGCGTCGCACAATGTTGACACCTCACTTCGTTCGGTGTAAACTGAATATACCAATCTTTCACTCCCCTACTCTGGTGACAGGGGATAAAAAACTATAGGATTATGAAAAAAAAAGAAAAAAAACGGACAGAGATTGATAGACAAATTGAGGAATTTTTAGAGCATTTGGAGATTGAGAGAAATTGCTCTCCCCTGACAATTAGAGATTACAGACATTATCTTGAAATTTTTTCTTTATTTCTAAAAGATAAGGGAGGAAGTAGGCCGGGGGATATTAATCTGGAAAGAGTGAAAAAGTTTAGGGTTTATTTGTCTCGGAAAACTGACGAAAAAGGAAAGGGTTTGAAAAGAATTACTCAAAGTTATTATGTAATTGCCTTAAGGGCGTTTTTAAGATATTTAATTAAGAATGATGTTAAAACTTTACCACCAGAAAAGATCGATTTACCAAAAACAGAGTCAAGATCTTTAAAGTTTTTAAGTTCAAGTCAGGTAAGGCGACTTTTGAATGCTCCTTTATGTTCAACTCTTCAAGGATTAAGAGACAAGGTAATTTTGGAGATGCTTTTTTCAACTGGGTTGAGGGTTTCGGAGTTGGTGAAGCTTAATCGGGATCAGATAAATTTTAAGACAAAAGAAATTGGGGTGGTAGGAAAGGGTGGCCGGGCAAGAGTGGTTTTTCTCTCCCCAACTGCCGGCAAGTGGCTTCAGCGGTATTTAACAAGTAGAGAAGATAATTTTAAACCCCTGTTTATTCGGTATGCTGGCGGAGTTGATGGAACACAAGATGGCGAGAAAATGCGATTGACAGCTCGGTCAGTCCAGCGGCTGGTAGTAAGGTATGTTAAAAAATCTGGTTTGCCAGTGAAGGCTACGCCGCATGTTTTACGTCATAGTTTTGCAACTGATTTATTAAGGGCGGGAGCAGATTTGCGGTCAGTTCAGGAGATGCTGGGACATAAAAACATTGCCACGACTCAAATTTATACTCATGTGACCGATAGAAGGCTTAAAAAGATTCACGAGAAGTATCATGGGAAAGCCGAAAAATAAAGGAATTATGGTTCCGTTCCGGGATCCCTGCCTGCCGGCAGGCAGGGGGATAGGTTTACGATCCGGGAGAGGGGGGAAGAGGGGAAGAGGGGAAGAATTGTAGGACTTATTTTTTAAGGACAGTGACGGCGGCGATAGTGTCGTTTGGTTTTGAGAAGCGCATGAGGATGACACCCTGGGTGGGCCGTTGGAGAATAGGGATGTTTTTTAAGGGGAGTTTTATAACTTGAGCTTTTTTGCTGGTTAAAACCACCTGGTCGACATTTTGAGAAACCCATTGGGAACAGATAACAACGCCGGTCTTGGGAGTCAAATTAGCGACTTTAACCCCCTGCCCGCCTCTTTTTTGAAGGGGGAATTCGGAAAAGTCAGTTCTCTTACCAATACCTTTTTCCATGACGACGAGGATGTGGCGGAAAAACTTGCGGCGGCGATCTTTGGGTCTTTTGGCGCGAGGGTCAAAAACCTCCATGCCAACAACATAATCTTTGGGTTTTTTGAGTTTGATTCCTCTAACGCCCATAGTGTCTCTGCCAGTGGGTCGGACATTTTCTTCTGAAAAGTGGATGGACTTGCCAAGATGGGAGACCAAAAGAATGTGATTTTTGCCGGTGGTGGGTTTAACCCAGCAGAGTTCGTCGCCGCGGACTAATTTGATGGCAATTAATCCTGAGGCGCGTAGGTTAGCAAACTTTTCAATGGCGGTTTTTTTAACTGTTCCTTTCTTGGTGGCCATAAAAAGATACCTGTCGGAAGCAGTTTTTAGATCTTCTGAGAGAGTGAGAACAGACTGGACTTTTTCGCCCTGGTCGATATTGATAAGATTAATGACCGCTTGTCCTTTTGAAACCCGAGAGCCTTCAGGGATTTCGTAAACTTTTTCACCAAAAATGCGGCCTTTGTTGGTAAAAAAGAGAACGTTGTCGTGAGTGGTGGCGGTTAGAAAGTGAGCGATTTCATCCTGTTCTTTGGTGGTCATGCCAGTAACCCCCTTCCCTCCCCTTCTCTGAGAACGGTAAGTTCCCACTGGTAGCCTTTTGACGTAACCTGATTTAGTAACGGTGATGATACAGCGTTCTTTAGGAACAAGATCTTTTTCAGAGAATTCCCCGGCTGGTTGTTTGAAAACTTTAGTTCTCCGATTATCGCCGAACTTCTTTTTAAGGACGAGGAGTTCACCGCTGACTACTTTTAAGATTTTTTCAGGATGGATGAGAAGATCCTCAAGATAGTCAATGGTTTCTTTGATTATTTTATATTCGTCTTCTATTTTTTGTCTTTCTAGAGCAGCAAGCCGGCGGAGTTGCATATCCAAAATGGCGGTAGCTTGGATTTCAGTGAGTTTGAACTTTTTCATCAGTCTCTCTTTGGCAACCTCGGCAGTTTTGCTGCGTTTGATGGTGGAGATGACGGCGTCAAGATTGTCGAGGGCAATTTTTAATCCTTCAAGAATGTGAGCTCTTTCTTTAGCCCGCCTCAGTTCATATTGGCTTCTTCTGGTGATGACCTGATGGCGATGATTGACAAACTCGATAAGAATTGTTTTTAAATTACAGAGTTTAGGGGTGCCGTCGATAAGGGCAACAAAATTACAATGAAAAGATGTCTGAAGTTGAGTAAATTTATAAAGCTGGTTTAAGAGGGCTTTGGGCTTGGCGTCTTTTTTAAGATCAATGACGATGGACATTCCTCTTCGATCTGATTCGTCACGCAGGCCCCTGATGCCTTTTAGTTTTTTGTCTTTTGCTAAAGTGGCAATTTTTGAGACAAGAGAGGCTTTGTTGACCTGATAGGGAATTTCAGTGATGATGATACGAAATTTACCACCCCTTGCTTCCTCAATAGTAGCTTTGCCACGGATAACGATTTTTCCTTTGCCGGTCGTGTAAGCTTCAAGGATACTCTTTTGATTAAAGATCTGACCACCGGTGGGAAAATCAGGTCCTTTGATGGTTTTCATTAATTCTTCGATAGCAATATCGGAGGTAAAACGAGCTTGAATTGGGAGCACTGATGGGAATGAAGTTTTTTCGGTCTTTTTTTGTTTTTCAAAAGAGATTTTAGGGATGAGTTCTTCAAAGCCGATTTGATTGTTTTCGCTGGTTCCGACTCTCCCCTTTTTGATCATTAAGATTAGGACGTCGACAACTTCGTTTAGGTTATGAGGCGGGATTTTGGTGGCCATACCGACGGCGATGCCGTCAGCTCCCATAAGTAAAAGATTGGGAAGTCGGGAGGGAAGGAAGATGGGCTCAGTAAGTGAGCCATCAAAGTTGGGGATAAAATTAACTGTATCTTTTTCGATATCAAAGAGGATTTCTTGAGAGATTGAGGCAAGCCGGGCTTCGGTGTAACGCATAGCGGCCGGAGAGTCGCCATCAATGGAGCCAAAGTTTCCCTGCCCATCAATTAAAGGATATCGCATAGAGAAATCTTGAGCCAATCTCACAAGGGTATCGTAAATAGCCATATCGCCGTGGGGGTGGTATTTTCCCATGGTTTCGCCGACAATTTTGGCCGACTTGGTGTACTTTGTGGAGTGAGAGAGACCCATTTGGTGCATAGCGTAGAGAATGCGGCGGTGGACAGGTTTTAGGCCATCTCGGACATCGGGGAGAGCTCGGGCGACGATAACCGACATGGCATAATCCAGATAGGACTTTTGCATTTCTTCGGTGATCTCGATTGATTTAATTTTTCCTATAGCCATAGGTGGTTATTTTGATAGAGTTTTTTCAATGGGCGGGGCGATTTGTTTTTTTCGGGATAGGCGTTTGCCAATGTCTAACACATTAGCTTCTCCCCTACCCCCAAAAGCCTTCTCCAGGACTTTTTTCTCTTTTTCAGATAAATAAATTAATTTGGTGTTTTCTTTTAAAATGTCGGAAACAGTAAGGCAAATAAGGTCTACTTTTTCTTGGCGTTTGACTTCTTCCATGGCCTTAAGGAGTTTAGGTTTAAGCTTGAGGACTTTTTCTTGTTCAACAGTTTCTGTTTGGCCGATAAATGTTTTTTGGGCAAAATCGAAGATTTTAGAGTCGTTTTTGATGATTTGAAGAGGGGTTAAATTAGAAATATTTGATTTGGCTTTGAAAATTTCAAGAGTAAGTTTTTGGATTTGCTTTTGAGAAATGCCCAATTTGTGGGCAATTTTTTGGAGAGTTCTTTTGTCTTGATTGGTGGTGGTGGGCGATTTTAGGCCAACAGTATCGGATAAAATTGCGCAAAGGATAAGTTTGGCGGTTTTAGCGGTGGGAAGGGTGGAGATTTTTTCAAAGTAATCATAGATGATGGTTGAGGTGGAGCCCCAAGGACGGATGTCGATTCTAATTGGCTTGGGGAGGGTAATTTTTACCATGTGGTGGTCGATGATGGCGATAATTTGGTCTGCTTTAAGACCTTTCATTCTTTGGCTTTCTTCATTGTGGTCCAAAAGGATTATTTGATCTTTGGGTTTGATTTTGGTTTTGTTAATTAAAGCGGGAGGAGCGGCTTTGACTTTTTTTAAGATGTAATCTGTTTCGTTGTTGATGGGATCGCATCGGACAAGGGTGACTTTTCCGAAGGCGGGATCTTTACCTTTGGGGGTGGAAAGATACTCAGCAAAAGCCAAAGTGGCAACAATTGAATCAAGGTCTGGTTTTTGATGAGAAATAAGATAAGTCTTCATATAAATATCAAATAGCAAATAATAAATAGCAAAGATTTAAATATCCAGAGTGGCTGATTTTGCATGAGTTTGGATAAATCTTCTTCGGGGTGGAACCTCAGCGCCCATAAGGGTGGTAAAAACCTGATCGGCCTTCTGGGCGTCTTTGATGGTGATTTTTTTAAGAGTTCTTTTCCGGGGGTTCATGGTTGTTTCCCAAAGTTGCTCAGGATTCATTTCTCCTAAGCCTTTGTATCTTTGGATGGCGTGTTTTGCTCCCCTATGTTTTTTAAGGATTTCTGATCTTTCTTCGTCGCTGTACACATAATAGGCGTTTTTGGCAACTTGAATTTTATAAAGCGGGGGGAGGGCAACGTATAAAAATCCGGAATCGACAACATGACGCAGATGACGATAGAAAAAGGTTAGAAGAAGGGTAACGATGTGTTCACCATCGACATCGGCGTCACACATAATGATGATTCTTTGATATCTTAATTTTTCGCGCTTCAGTGTTTCCCCTATCCCCATTCCTAAGGCGATAATTAAATCCTTTAGTTCTTCAAAGTTGACAATTTTATCAAGGTGAGCTCTTTCGGTGTTTAAAATTTTGCCGCCTAAAGGTAGAATAGCCTGAAATTTTCTGTCTCTTCCTTGTTTGGCTGAACCGCCGGCACTGTCTCCCTCGACAATGAAGAGTTCCGAAAGTGAAGGGTCAGTTTCTTGACAGTCGGCAAGCTTTCCAGGGAGGCTTGAGCCCTCTAAAGCCCCTTTTCTAATAACTGCATCTTTGGCAGCGCGGGCGGCAATTCGGGCCCGAGCCGCCAGCATGGCTTTTTCAATTATTTGCCGGGCTTGTTGAGGATGCTCTTCAAAATACTCGCTTAGGCCCTCTTTAACCACTTGGTTGACGGCACCTTGGGCCTCTGGATTGTTTAACTTGGCTTTGGTTTGTGACTCAAACTGAATCTGATCACCAGGCATTTTGATAAAAATGACAGCGGTGAGACCCTCCTTGATATCATCACCAGTGAGNNCCCATCTTAAGAATCGAGTCACTGGAGCCTTTTAGAAATCCTTGTTTTCTAGCATAGTCATTGGTTGCTCTGGTCAAAGCCATGCGGAAGCCGGTAAGATGGGTGCCGCCGTCGACGGTATTGATGACATTGACAAAGGAAAGGATGTTTTCGGTAAAACTGTCGTTGTATTGGACGGCAACTTGGATGTCAAGACCATTAACGGTTTTGGCAGTAAAAATAGGCTCTCCAAGAGTTTTTTTATTACGATTTAAATGCTTAACCAGAGATTTGATGCCGCCTTCAAAATAAAACTTTTTTTCGATATCTTTTTCTTCGTTTTTTAAGTGAAACTTAAGACCAGCAACAAGATAGGCCCTTTCTCGGATGGATTGCTCAAGTTTTTCGTAATTTAATTTGATCTTTTTGAAGACCTTTGGATCAGGGATAAACGTGGTGATTGTGCCAGTGGCCTTGGCTTTCCCGGATTCTTTAACCTTATAAAGAGGCTTGCCTCGTCTGTATTCTTGAACAAAAGATTTACCATCCCGGTGAACTTCAACTTTCATCCAGGAAGAGAGAGCATTAACAACTGAGGAACCGACGCCGTGGAGTCCGCCAGAGACCTTGTAAGTCTTGTTGTCAAACTTGGCACCAGCGTGGAGCTTGGTCATGGTCACTTCCAGAGCAGAGACCCCAAGACGGTGTTTGCCTACAGGAATTCCTCGACCATCATCTTGGACATAAATACTGCCGTCCTCTTTTAGGGTAACCCAGATATTGTTACAAAACCCTGCTAAAGACTCATCGACTGAGTTATCAATGATTTCGGTGGGAAGATGATGAAGTCCTTTTTGGTCGGTTGAGCCAATATACATCCCCGGGCGTTTTCGGACCGGAGCAAGTCCTTCTAAAACCTGAATCTGTGAAGCGTCATATTTGGCAAATCCTGGAGGAGTTTTCTGTCGTTTTTTAACCATTTTTGAAGCTTTCCAAGAAAAATATTCTCTTGAAATTATAGGTTCATTATACTCCATCTTACCTTCTGGTGCAAGGGAGAAAGAAGCTCAATTATTCCCATTCCATGGTGGCGGGAGGCTTGGTGGTGATGTCGTAGGCAACCCGGGAGACCCCGGGGATTTCATTGACAATTCGCGAGGAAATTTTTTGAAGTAAGTCATAGGGCAATCTCGACCACTCGGTGGTCATTACATCCTGGGATTCGATTATTCTGACGGCTATTACTTCAAGTAGAGCTCGAGAGTCACCCTTGACGGCAGTGCTTTTAATACCAGTTGAGATGGGGAAACTCATATAAAGTCTTTTGTAGAGGCCAGCTTTTTTGATTTCTTCAAGGACTATTTGGTCGGCCTGTTGTTGTTTTTCAAGGCGTTCTTTGGTAATCTCGCCGATGATTCTAATTGCTTGTCCAGGACCAGGAAAGACTTGTTTGTGAATGATTTCTTTAGGAAGGCCTAATTTTTTTGCGATCAATCTTACTTCATCCTTGTAGAAATATCTTAAGGGCTCTAAAAGCTGGAGATTCATTTTTTCAGGCAAGCCGGCGACATTATGGTGAGTTTTAATTTTGTCAGCTTTTTTGGTGCCTTTGCTTTCGATGACATCTGAATAAATTGTTCCTTGAGCAAGAAATTTAACTCCTTTTATTTTTTTAGCCTCTTTTTCAAAAAGCTTAATGTAGAGATTGCCAATAACCTTTCTTTTTTCTTCTGGGTTGGTGATTCCTTTAAGTTTTCTCAAAAATAAATCTTGGGCTTTAACAATTACCGGTTTAATTTTGAAGATTTTACCAAAAATTTGTTTGACTTCTTCTTTAGTTCCTCTTCTCATGAGGCCACTTTCAATATAAACAGGAAAAAATTTTTTACCAATTGCTTTGGCAACTAGAGCGGCAGTGGTGGTGGAATCAACGCCGCCTGAGACGGCACCGATGACTTTACTCTCCCCTACTTTAAGCCCGATGTTTTCGACAATTTCTTTAACATCAATTTTTCTTTTTTTTGTTTTCAGTCCACAGATTTTTTGAACAAAATTTTTTAAGATTTCTTTGCCGCCAATAGTATGTTCAACTTCAGGATGGAATTGAACGCCAAAAATATTTCTTTTTAAATTAGCAACGGCGGCATTTTTAACGCTTTCTGTTTCTCCCAGTAAGACAAAACCTTCGGGAAGTTTGGTAACAGTGTCACCATGGCTGACCCAAACTCTAGTGTAGCTTTCAAGGTCGGAGAAAATAGGCTCGTTGATCCTAATTTTAAGGTTTGCTGGACCATACTCTTTATGGCCTGGAATGACTTTTCCTTTTAAAAGATGGGCAATTAATTGCCAGCCGTAGCAGATGCCCAAGATGGGGATATTTAAGTTGAAGGCCTTTTTATTAATAGTGGGGGCGTCTTTGTCATAAACACTAGCTGGGCCGCCAGAAAAGATAATTCCACCAGGCTTAAACTCCTTGACCTTTGAGATGGGAGTTTCTGGATCAAGAATTTTGGTTTTAATACCCAGGTCACGAATTCTTCTGGCAATAAGATGACAGGTTTGAGAGCCAAAATCAAAAATTAAAATCATTTTAATAATTCCCTCCTCTATCAGTGATAATAAGGCCGTGGGGATGACTTTCTCTAAAAGTTGCGGGAGAGATTTTTACAAACTGGGCCTTTTTTTGAAGCTCTTTCAAGTTTTTGGCGCCGACATAGGCCATGCCTGATTTTAAACCACCTATCAGTTGAAAAAGAAAATTTGAGAGGGTTCCCTTATAAGGGACAAGTCCTTCTATCCCCTCGGCAACAAGTTTTTTAGCGGGTAAGTTTTGTCTTTGTCCGTAGCGAAAAGCACTCCCCTCTTTCATGGCGGAGATTGAACCCATGCCGCGATAATATTTGAATTTTTTGCCTTTAATTTTAACTATTTTTCCCGGCGCTTCTTTGGTTTTGGCAAAGAGGCTGCCTATCATGACTGTATCAGCGCCGGCGGCCAAAGCTTTAGTAATATCGCCTGAATATTTGATGCCTCCATCAGCAATAAGTTTGACATAGTATTTTTTGGCAACTTTAGCACATTCTAAAATGGCTGATAATTGAGGAGTGCCTACTCCAGAGATAATCCTGGTGGTGCAAATAGAGCCTGGCCCTAGGCCAACCCGGATGGCATCAGCGCCTGCTTTGGCTAAATTTTCAAAACCCAAGGAAGTACCGACATTTCCCGAGACAAGCTGTAGCTTTGGATACTGGCCTTTGATTTTTCTGGTGATTTCAATTATGTAGCTTGCGTGGCCATGGGCGCTGTCGACAACTAAACAATCAATTTTTGCTTCGACTAAAGCCTTAACTCTTTCGTCTAAATCTCTTCCTATTCCTACGGCAGCACCCACGAGGAGTTTTTTACTTTTTACCTTTTTAACCTGGGCAACTTGTTTAGAAATACTCATGTTCCGGTGGATGATGCCGATACCGTCTTCTTTGGCCAAAGCAATAGCTAGGTTTGCTTCAGTGACGGTGTCCATGGGAGAAGAAACTAGCGGGATTTTAAGTTTGATAGTGGGAGTTAAAAATGCCGACAGGTCAATTTGGCTTCTTCTTACTTCTGAAAATTGGGGGAGCAATAAAACATCATCAAATGACAAGCCTTCTTGAAATTGCTTTTGCTTCATTTTCTCCTTTCTCAGGGTTTTTAGATAGAGATAACTACTTGTCAAATAGTAATTGGCCGAGTTTGCAGGATGTAACCAAGGTTATCCTTGATGGCCCATTCAATGTCTTGGGGTCCTTGATAAAGTCTTTCAATTTCAAGGGCTGTTTTTGCCAACGAACGGATTTCTTTTGAAGTGAGAACCGGGCCTTGGGGCGAGGATTTTCGAAGAACTTTAAGGGTCTTTTTGTGAACAATGATTCTTTCAGGATCTTCCAGGCCGGAGACCACTCTTTCTCCCAATCCACTACAAGTTTCGATAATCATTGTGTTTTGATTTCCAAAGGGATTTTGAGTGAAAATAACACCACCTTTTTCGGCCCAGATCATTTCTTGAACAATGACCGCCATTTTGATTCGTCTCTTTCGCAGATGGTTGTTTTTCAAATACATAGTGAGGTTTTTGGAAAAAGCAGATTGCCAGANNGAGGAAGATTTTGTTTCTTAACTGAGAGAACAGTCTTAAATTGACCAGCGAAAGAAGCCTTCGGACTATCTTCACAAGTGGCTGAGGAGCGAACAGAGAACTTCTTTTGACTAAATGATTTAAGATGCTGAGAAACTTCTCTTTGAAGTTTGTTGGGGAAATCTTTAAGGCTAGAGAATTTATCAAAGGCTTCGGTGGTAATCACAAAAGCTTGCGGTACATTTAGATTAAATTTTGCCAGTTGACCGAGCCTGTAGGCTTTGTTACCAACGAGATTAAGGTGTTTTTTTTGGATTTTGTCTAAAGAAACAGTATAGTTCATGAAATTATTTTGATTGAGCCGTCCTTTTTAAGCTCGACTGTCTGGTTGTCTTTGGCTAAAAAATTTTTGGCAAGGACGGTGGTTATTTTTGCTTCTCTTAAAATTGTGACTGCGTGAGAGGTAAGGGAGCCGCGGGTAAGAATAATGGCTTTGGGCTGGTGGACAAAAGCCAATTGGTTAATGAAAGCAATATTAAGGTTTGAAGTGATGACGATTTTATTTTTCAGCGAGCTCTGAGGCGGCAGTCTTTCAACATTAATTGTTTTTGCTCTGACTTTGGCTGGATAAACAACTTGGGCCTTTTTGATAAAGATAACGTCTTTCTTTACTTTTAAATCCCTTGTTTCCTGAAAAATTATTTTGCCGCTGTCAAGAACAGCCCACTCTATTTCTTGAGGACCAAGCTTTTTTTCCAAAATTTTTCCCAGTTTGGCAATTTTTATAGCTTGGGAATCGGTGATAACCGGGAGTGATTGTTTTTTTTTACTGACTTTTACTTTTTTGATACCAGTGCGGGTTTTTTTGATTTTGAATAGTTTTTTGGCGATTTTTTTGGAAACTATTTTAAATACAGATTTGTCAATAGTGTAAGTGTCGGGACTGACATCTTCTCTAGTGACAACCCCACTGTGCTGACCGAGGACGGCCTGAAGAAGCATGAGATCTTTTTCGGTTTGTGTTATTAGAAGACCACATTTCTCAGAAGAATAGAAGGATTGAATAAGATAGGTAAATTCGACAGACTGGGGGTTAAAAGCAACTTGACGGACTTTTTTGAAGCCAGCAATAATTTTATTTTCAAAATGAGAATGCCTTTTTATATTAATAGTATTGGGNNTGGGAACAGTGAAGGCAATACCAGGATTACCCTTTTCCCAAACAGAATTTCTTAAGGTAACAGTATCACCGAGCTTTCGTATAGAGAAGAAAACTTTCTTGAGTTCTTTTTGGGCGACTTTGGGGAGCCACTTTTCTTTTAAGAATTCTTGGAAGAGAACAGGCTTGACGATAAAGAGGTTTGAGACGGTAGGGATCTTGAGACGGGCAAGCCGAGCCAGACCAGTCAACTTGGTTGATTTTAAGCTGAACTCGTATTGAGAAAGGGATTTGATGTAAAGCATTAAAATTTAATGTAAAGCATTAAAATTATATTTTGAAATAAGTCTTAGGGCTTGACTAAACTCTTAACACTCTACCGATTTTATTTAGCCTTAAATAACAAAAAAAGCCCTTTTTTTTAGGACTTTATCAGTATGTGTCAATATACCAAAGAAATTGATTTTTGTCAAGCTGCTTTTTTCCTGAACCATCTTTCCAAAGTGATAACTTTCATAATACTCCGACTTCTGCATGCAATTCAAATTATATAATGTTTGGGATTTTTAAAAAAAGATTTTCAAGGGCGAGACGGGTGTTGACGTTTTTTTTGATAAGATTTCTTGTTTTTTGAAAGGATTTCATTTGGACAAGAAGCTGTTTAACAGTGAGTTTTTTGAGGCTTGATTTAGGAAAAGGAGAAGCCCTTTTGGCCACTAGTTGTTGATGGATTAATTCTCGAAAGATAAGAATCGAGTCACTTAAGAATTCAACTGTTTTTTCTCTTTCTTGAGAGAGAGCTTCAGCTTCTTGAAAACGCTCTTTGATTTTACCATTGATTATCTTTTGGAGAAGAGGAAAGGATTTTGAAAGAACTTCTTCGTCATCTGTTTTTTCCTTCGGACTAAGCCTAATCATTTGGCAACGAGAAACAATAGTGGGTAAGAGGAGGCCCTCGTTTTGACAAGAGAGAATAATAATTGTATTTTGGGGCGGCTCCTCTAAAAGTTTGAGCAGAGAGTTTTGGGCAGGGATGGTTAGCTTTTCTGCCTCC
>JABAOC010010744.1_pt1 | contig 22027 bp, 19 predicted proteins | sample 7062161 | NCBI WGS metagenome assembly JABAOC01 (sample SAMN14538625, study PRJNA623070) | marine sediment metagenome | biome: marine biome [ENVO:00000428]; feature: marine pelagic biome [ENVO:01000023]; material: deep marine sediment [ENVO:00002113] | place: India: Gulf of Khambhat ... | reverse complement strand
CATGGCCGGTCAGGAGTTCGTGGACATTCAGGTGGCCAATCAGCATCTGAAAAGCTGGGTACGGGAGGTAGCGGGCACTTGGGATCACGGCACCACCCACCAACCTCCCCTGCGCCTGTTCCACGAATACGAGCAGGCGGCCCTGCTGCCACTCCTGGAGGAACCCTTCACCGAGGCCGAGCAGACCCAGGCTTTGCCCACGCTCTTCAAACGCCTGACCAAGCCCAATACAGGTTCGCGGTCCCTATCGACGTCGAGACACGAAAACGCTTTCTGATATCTGTCTGTCCGTGTCTGCTCAGTCCCATCAACTCGAACCGGTCTGCTCTTGCCACTATGCGGAGTTTGATGCGTCGTGCGACTAATCATCCCTCCCTGCCAGCAAGTGAGGTGCAAAGTTCATGCAGGAGGGCGGGTTTGCCACTCCCAGGCGTCGGACGGCCAGCAGGGCGGCGGGCAGCTATGCTGCTGGTCCATGTGTCCAGCCTCTGCGAGGGGGGCGAGCACGGTCTCCACGCCACAGATAACCAGTGCGCTCTTTTGCGCGGTCACGGTCAATTAGGCCCAAGGCCACGCTACTGCCTGCAACGTGGAATGATAGGGCAGACCGGGGGCCCAGCACAGCGGGTGCGACGTCAGTCTCGAGCCCGGGCGATCAGCTCCTTCTGCTGCTTGTGACCGTCCTCAGGTCACGCACCAGCGGCAATGAGCCGGGCAGGCCTGACGCTTGCACAGAGTGTCGGGTGGCAGGTAGCGCCGTGGGTAGGGCACCGGTCCAGTCCAGCCTACGCCAGGGCGCCGACGCCCCGCTCTTTCACGAGGTCGGCAATGTAGCGGACCCGGTCGATGGAGTTGTGACCCATCACCATGTCCCCCACACCCAGGATGATGCACCCATCACCCACCAGGTCCAGCAGACGGTGAACATACTCCCGGAACTCACCTTCGCTGGTGCGGTCCTCCAGAATGACCGACGGCACCCCACCCCAGATGACGGGCCCCTCACGCCAGACATCCCACGCCTCCGCAAAGGGGCACTGTGTCAAAGGTGCCGGTGTGAAAGACTCGCAGACATCCAACCCCGACTCTGCCAGTAGGGCTAGCAAAGGCCTCACATTGCCGTCGGTGTGGCTACCGACCTTCTTGCCCTGCCGGTGCAGGATCTCACAGTAGCGCTGATAGTGGGGAAGGCACAGATCAGAGAACAGCCTGGGATTGGTCATCACCCCATCCAGATTGTCGGGAAACTCGACATACGGAAAGGGCAGGTCAGCAAGCTGGTGCAGGATCTCCGTCATCTGTTCATCCAGCACATCCATGAGGCGACCGACGAGGCGAGGGCTGTCGTGGAGGGCATAGAAGGTGGAGAACTCCCCCAAGTATTCGAGCAACATTTGCTGGAAGGGAATGCGCGGCGTCATCGGCAGGACAAAGCCCGTGTCTCCGATCTCGACCTCTGCCTGCCGCACCCTCTCGTATCTTGGGACAAACTCGGCGTGCTCCACCAGGTATTCCACGGTGCGAAAGTCCGCCTCCTCCTTGATCATGTGCTCCTTGATATAGTGCTCTGTGCCGGTGGCGACGTTCTCCGCCAGTAAGCCGTGCTGGACGCTCAGCCTGCCTACCGGTGTGACTAGCTCCGTCTCTGTGAGACCGGGTGTCTCGTAGTCCAGGTAATCGAACATCCCGCAGAAGAACTCCAGGATGGGATCGGTCTCGTGGTACAGGGGTTCGCCGTTCAGGATGGCGATGACCTCAACCCCGCGCAAGCGAAGGGCGTACGGCACCAGGTACTTTTGCTGGCCCATCCCGACTGCCCGATGGATCTCCGGCACCGACAGCCCCTGGAATTCCTCCGGAAGGGTCCCCCCGCGGCTGTGGCAGGCATACCACACATCGAGGCGGTCGATGAAGGGCAGATGGTCCGGCCGTTTCCCCTGCAGGACGGCAAGCACGCGGTCACGGATGCTCATCCTTTGCGCGTCGTGTTCTCTGGCCATATGGCTTGTCTCCAGTCCTGTTTGCCTGCCAGCCGCCCGGGGAAGCGGCCCTATGGGCCTGGTTCGGACAGGGCCGCTATCAGCCCAGCGGCATCACGCCCAACGGCCGGCGGGAGGCCGCCAGCGCTATTCCTCCAGCGTGCGCAACTGCTCCAGCGGGATGTGGCAGCGCAGCGAGTGGGTGTCGCACGAGGACTGCCAGGGTGGATCCGTCTCTTCGCAGATCGTCCCTACCTTCCAAGGGCAGCGGGAAGCAAATGGGCAAGCCATCCTGCGCTCCTCGGTGAGGAGGCCGATGTCCTTGCGTGCGGGCAGCAGTTCCTGGTCCGGATCTGCCTCCGGAACAGAACTCAGAAGCAGGTAGGTGTAGGGATGATATGGCGGCGCAAACACTTCCTCCACGCTGCCGGTCTCGCAAAGCGAGCCCCAGTAGAGCACGCCAACGCGATGGGCAAGCGAGCGGACAACCGCCAGATCGTGGGAGATGAAGAGGTAGGCAATGCTATGTTCAGCCTGCAGGTCGACCAGCAGCTTCAGGATACTGGCCTGCACGGACACGTCTAGGCCGGACAGGATTTCGTCACAGAGGAGAAGCTTCGGTCCGGCCGCCAGCGCGCGAGCTAGGGCAACGCGCTGGCGCTCGCCGCCGCTCAGCTCGTCTGGAAAGCGATCGAAGTAGCCAGCATCGAGACGGACGTCCTCCAGCAGGCGTTCGATCTGCCGGCGCAGCTCATCACCGGTCAGGCGGAGGAACTTGCGCAGAGGGCGGCCGACGATCTGGGAGACCCGCTGGCGGGGGTTGAGCGAGGCGTCGGGATTCTGGAAGACGAGCTGGATGGTACGGAGCAGCTCCTCCGAGCGCTTATCCAGCGGCCTTCTGAGGTCGTACGTCCCCTGAAGCTCAAGCAACCCCTCCACATAGGGCAGGAAGCCGTTCAGCGCCCTGGCTACTGTGGTCTTGCCGCTGCCCGATTCGCCAACCAGGGCGAATGTCTCTCCCGGCCTGATGTCCAACGAGACGCCGTCCACAATGATGTGGGGGATTCTCTCGAACGTGCCCCAGTTGCGCCTGAAGGAATAGGCGGCGCTCAGATCCTCCACGCGCAGGATAGGCGGCTGTGCCTCGAATTCCGAGACGTCGGTCTCTGGCGCGATCAGCCCGTTGGCGTGAGCAAGAAGGCGTTCCGGCATGGGGGGGATCTCCTGCCACAGCCAGCAGGCTACCAGGTGCCTGGCGGCAGCGGGGGCCAATTCCTGGGGTTCCTCCAGACAGCGCGCCTGAGCAAAGGTGCAGCGGGGGGCAAAGGGGCAGCCAGCCGGAAGCTCATCCCGGCGCAGCAGACCCTGGAGAAGCAGGGTCTGGCGGCGGGTGGGGGTGCTGATGCGGGGCACGGCTGCGATCAAGCCCTGGGTGTATGGATGCTGAGGGCTCCGAAACAGCTCGTGCCTCGGCGCAACTTCGACCAGGCGCCCGGCGTACATGACGCCGATCCGGTCGCAGATCTGGGCCACCACGCCTAGGTTGTGGGTGACATACACCAGCGCCATGCCCTGCCGGGTGCGTAGATCCTTCAACAGGTCCAGAATCTGAGCCTGGGTGGTGACGTCGAGACCGGTCGTAGGCTCATCCAGAAGGACAAGCTGCGGGTCACAGGCAAGGGCCATGGCGATGATGACTCGCTGCTGCTGTCCGCCGCTGAGTTGATGCGGGTACTTGCGGTACGTCTTTTCGGGAGCAGGCAAACTGACAAGCCTGAAGAGCTGGTGGGTCCTTTCCCTCGCGCTCTGGCTGGAAGAAGCCCAGCGATGCGCCTTTAGCGATTCGACGATCTGTCTCCCCACACGGATGCCAGGACTGAGGGCCGTGGTGGGATCCTGGGGCACGAGGCTGATCTGCTTGCCGCGGATGCGCTGCAACTCGATGGCGGGCTGTGTCAGCAGATCGCGCCCCTGAAACACAACCTGCCCTTCGCGGATCCGGCTATTGGGGCGGGTGTAGCCGAGCATGCCATACACGGTTGTTGTCTTGCCGCAGCCCGATTCGCCTACGAGCCCCACGGCCTCGCCGGGCCGGATCTCGAAGGTGACGCGATTGACGACGTTGCTCCAGTGATCCTGGCTCCAGTAGTCGACCGACAGGTCCCTTACCTCGATCACTGGCTTGTCATTCTTACTTGTGGCGCTGTTGTCCATCGCGTCACCCTAAAGGCGTGCGGCGAGTGGTGCGGCCAAGGACACGTGCCAGGCCGTCGGTGAACAGGTTGAGGCCAATGACCAGCGTGGCCAGGGCCAGCGCCGGGGACAGCACCACGTGGGGCGCCGTCACCATGGCCACCCTGTTTTCGCTGATCATCAGTCCCCACTCGGGCGTGGGCGGGCGGGCGCCAAAACCAAGAAAGCCCAACGAACCGATGAGGATGGGCGCGTACCCGGCACGGACACCGAATTCGACGAGCAGCACGCCGGTGGCCATAGGGGCCAGCTCGCGCCACACGATCGACCCTACCGATTCGCCCCGCGCCCTGGCCACGGTGACAAAGTCACGCGTCACCAGGTCGATGGCCACCGCTCGGGCCATGCGGGCGATCCGGGGCGCGTACACCAGGGCCACCACGCCGATGAGCAAAAGATGGTTACCGCTCAGTTCCGGACCGGCAGCGGCGATCACAAGCAAGGCCAGGATCAACAGCGGAATGCTGATCACCACGTCGAAGGCGCGCATGAGGATCTGGTCAAACGATCCCCCGACCAGGCCACTGACCAGGCCCAACCCGCCGCCGATGACCATGGCCACCAGCGTGCTGGTGAGCGACAGGTAGAGCACCACGCCCGTGCCGTGGACCACGCGGCTGAACACGTCACGGCCCAATTGGTCCGTGCCGAGCAGATGCTCCGAACTGGGAGACGCAAAAGGGGGTCCAGTGCCCACCTTGTTGGGTGGGTAGGGTGCCCAGAAGCGACCGGTCAGGGCGACGAGCAGGTAGATCGCCATGATCAGGCCGCCTATGACGAACGTGGGAGGCAGGCGCCGCAGGCGCATCAGAGCGGGGGAGCGGCGCGGCCGCGCGGCGGTGTACGTAGTCCCAGACGGTGCCATGTCACCCACTCCTAAGCCGGGGATTGAGCGCAATAGCCAATACGTCGGCGACGAGATTGCTCAGAATGTAAACGGCCGCTATCAGCAGAACCACGGCCTCGATCACAGGCACGTCGCGTAGAAGGATCGAATCGACCAGCAGGCTGCCGAGACCGGGGTAGGAGAACACGCGCTCCACGAGGACGACGCCGCCCAACAAGTAGGCCAGATTGAGCGCGGTGATGTTCAGCGCGGGGACAATGGCGTTGGGCAGTGCATGTCGAAAGATCACCCAGCGGCGCGGCAGCCCCTTCAGCGTGGCCATGCGCACGTACTCCGAGTCCAGAACTTCGATCAGGTTGTCGCGCAGCATTCGGATGGCGTAGGCGGCCATGATGATGGTCAGTGTGACGGCCGGCAGGGCCAAGGTGCGCACATAGTCCAACGGGGTCTCGGCCCGATCAATGAGGGACATGACCGGAAAGATCGGTATGGTGACGGCAAAGAGGATCAGCAAGATCGTGCCCGACACGAACTCTGGTAGGGACAGGCCGACGAGGGTGAGCACAGAGATCGAACCATCGATAGGGCGATCCCGGAAGACGGCGGCAAGGCTGGCCAAGAGAACAGTGATGGGGATGTAGAGCAGGAATGCCACCCCGCCGATGATCAGCGTGTTGCGCAGCCGGGGCCCAACGATGTCTATCACCCGGCGCTCGTTGGTGAGCGACTGTCCAAGATCGCCCCGTAGGACGCCTTTCAGCCACAACCGGTAGCGCTCGTAGACCGGCTTGTCGAGATGGAGCCGTTCGCGAAAAGCCTGCCGTGCCTCTTCCGTGGATTCCCGGCCAAGAACGCGCACGGCGATGTCGCCGGGCAGCACCTCGGCGATGACAAAGATCAGCACCGACACAGCCAGCAGGGTAACCACAAAGAGAAACAGGCGCGAAAGCACCAATTTGGTGACCACTTGCCACCTCAACGATCGTAGTTTGGCCCAAACGAGGTCCGGGCTGCTCTCCCCCGAAACAGTCCGGACATCACGGGAACCGCGTCTCTAGGTGTTACCGTTTGCAGAAAGCGTAGCGGAGGTCAAAGCGTGAGCTCTTGACGTGCCGCTCGTAGCCTTGACAGTTGGAACGCATGGCGGCCACGCCACGCGTGAACACGGGGATCAGCTCCCCACCTTCCTCGGTCAGCATCTGGGCCGCCTGTTTGTACAGCGCCGCGCGCGCCTCCGGTTCGACCGTCGTGTTGGCCCCGTCCAAGATGACGTCATAGTCTTTCCGGTACCAGTGGGACTCGGCGTACAGTGCGTCGGAGCGATAGGCAATGGCCAAACCCTCGCCTGGGTGCCGTGGGTCCCATCCAGAGTTGAGGAAGGGCTGCTTCAGCCAGACGTTGTCCCAGTGGTCGGCTGGAGGGCCGACGATGACATTGACCTCGACGCCAGCCTCGGCGGCCTGCTCGGCGAAGAGCTGGGCCGACGCCACCACGCCAGGCATAAAGTCGGCGGTAAAGAGATCCAGCTTGAGCGGGTTGTCTGCCCCGTAGCCCGCCTCAGCCAGGAGCGCTATCGCTCCCTCGAGGTCCCTGGGCGGCACCTCCGACCTCCAGGCATAGGGCGAGGTCGGCCAGATGGGGTTGTCATCGCCGACGAACGCGTAGCCTAGAAAGACGGTGTCCACCATCTGCTGGCGGTCCACAAGCTTCTTCAGGGCCTGGCGCACGCGCAGGTCATCGAAGGGCGGCGTGTCCACCCACATGGCAAAGGTCAGCGAAGTCGAGGGTCCCGTCGTCAGGAGCTCAATGTCTGCCTCTGCTTCGAGGGCGGGGATGGTGGCAAAGTCCACGTATTCCACGATGTCCACCTCGCCCGACTGGATCGATGCCAGTCGCGTGGTCGGCTCCTGGATGACATAGAATTCGACACATTCCGACTTGGGCAGGCCCTCCTCCCAGTAGTCGGGGTTCTTGACGAACTTGTGCGGCTGCTGCACCGGCTCAAAGTCGACCGGGATGAAGGGGCCGGTGCCGATCCCGCCCAGGCGCAGTTCCTCTGACGTCCAGCCGTCCGGCACGATCCATGTATTCTTGGTGGTGATCAGCACGGGTAGTTCAGGCACAGGCTCGTCCGTCAGGAACTTGACCGTGTAGTCATCCACGGCGATGATGCCCTCCGGCTTCAGGAAGGCCAGCGTGGACGCATGCCTCTGACGGATTGTCGGGGTCGATCAGCCGCTGGTAGGTCCAAACTACGTCGTCCGCCGTGAACTCCTTGCCGTCGTGGAACTTGACGCCCTCGCGCAGGTGGAAGGTCCACTCGGTGGCGTCTGCGTTGGGCTCCCACGATTCGGCAAGCTGGGGGTAAACCACAAAGTCACTGGACAGCTCCATCAACTGCTGATACACCATGTTCAGCATGACCGCTTGTTCGCTCGCCGGCACGTTGATCGTATCCAGCGAGTTCGCCTCGCCGCTCGCCATCGAGAGCGCAACCTTCAGGCACTCGGCTTCCGCCAGTGCTGTTGTGGGCTCTGGCGCTTCCGTGGGCGCCGGCGCCTCCGTCGCCTTGGGGGCCTCCGTGGGAACCACGGTTGGCGGCGTCTCTGTGGGACCACAGGCCGCCAAGATCATGCCCAATACCACCGCAACTGACAGGACATGCCATTTCCTACTCATCGTTCCTCCTCCTTTTTCCGAAATTCTGTCGGTTCGCAAGCGTACCATCTCACGAACGGGTTTTCTTGTGCCTATACTCGCCCTCCTTTCGGCGCCGCTGGCTTGCCCATCGTCAGTAATGGATCTTTTGCTCTGATGGGGGTTTCCAGTCGGCGAGACGAGCCTGTGCTGCCTTGATTGACTCTTTGAAGATGTCGATCATCTCATCGATTTGCTCCTGGGTGATGATCAGCGGTGGCGTCACAAGCATCATGTCGCCGGCTACACCGTCGACGCAACCCGTGCACGGGAACGTGATCAATCCCCGCTCCAATGCTTCCGAAAAGACCAACCCGCACACCTTCAGCTCCGGCGGGAAGGGCTCCTTGGTCTCCTTGTTCTTGACAAACTCCAGGCCGCACATCAGACCCCTGCCGCGCACGTCGCCGACAATGTCGAGATCCAGGAGTTCGCGCAGGCGTTCGAGCAGGTACGCACCGACTTCCTTCGAGTTGGAAATAAGGTCGGTGGCCTCGAGGTACTCGAGGGTGGCCACCGCTGCCGCGCACGAGACCGGGTTCTCGCTCATTGTATGCCCGGCCATGAAGGGCGCACCCGTGTCCTCGATGACCTGCCAGATCTCCTCCGCGGCGATGGTGCATGCCAGCGGGGTGTAGCCAGCGGTCAGACCCTTGGAGGTGGCAATGATGTCGGGCGTGACCCCGTATTGCTCCATAGCGAACCAGGCTCCGAGCCGCCCCCAGGCGGTCATCACCTCGTCCACGATAAGCAGAACCCCGTACCGATCGCAGATGTCACGAATGACCTCAAAGTATCCCTCTGGGGCTGGAAGGGAAGCCAGCGCCGCGCCCACCACTGGCTCAGCCACGAAGGCCATCACGTTCTCCTCGCCGATCTGCCGGATCATCGTCTCGAGGGCAAGAGCACACTTGAGACCACAGTCCGGATGGCTGTCGCCAAATGGGCAGCGATAGCAATAAGCTGGCGGGATGTGTGGCGAGTTCACAAACATGGGGTACAGCAAACGTCTGCGCGCGGTGTGGCCTGCCAGACCGGCGGCGCCCAGGTCGTTTCCGTGGAACTGCTGCCACCGAGAGACGACCACGTATTTCATAGGCTTGCCCCGGGCTACCGCGTATTGGCGGGCCAGTCGAACGGCATCGTCCACTGCGTTCGAGCCGGTGCACGAAAACCAGATCCGACAATTGTCGCGTAGGTTTCCGGGAGCACGCTCCTTGACCATCTGCCCCAGCTTCAGCATCGGCTCGTTCGTAAAGACATGGGGAGCAGCAAAGGAAACCCTCTTGCCCTGCTCGTACATCGCCTCCACCACGCTCCACACTCCTTGCCCGATATTGGCTATCACGGAGGTGCCCGACGAGCCGTCGATATATCGCTTCCCATCCTGGTCGAAAAGATAGATGCCCTCGCCGTAGTCGATTACAGGTCGCGGTCGGCTCCAACTACGGTGTACGACAGGGTGCTGTTTGGCAATAGCATTCACGACTTCCGTTGGTCGCCGCTCATGGGTCATGGATTCTTCTCCTTCTTGGGTTTCCCTGGGCCCCGATGGGGCCTTTGATGTTGAACCGCCAGCTCACGGATTGCGCGTCCACATTGGCCAATCATCTGCTCATGGATGCGACAGCACGTCCCGAATGATCTCGTCCAGATCGGTTTCGGTCAGTTCCGCTTTTTGCCCGATCGCCTTTTCTTTCATGCGCAGCACTATGTCGCTCACCTGGCCTTCAGTGGCAGAGATGCCTCGCTTCTCCAGGGCTGCCAGAATGGAGGCACTGCCGCCCAGCTTCCCAAAGGCCATCATTGGCTCAGGCTGCCCGACCAGGTCCCAGCGATAGGGGAAAATCTCGAGAATATGCTCCTCTCCGCAGTTACGCCACCAGTCGGTGACGATACCCGATTCCACGTGGAAGAGGCGCTCGCCAGTGACAGGCCGGTTGTCGGCCACCGCATGGCCCCCCAGCTCGCGCACAAGTTTGGCGGTCGGGAAGAGCTTGTCGTAGTGGATGCCCACATCCACGCCATACTGGGTCAACAGCGAGACAACCGTCTCCTCCAGCGGAGTGTTCCCTGCCCGTTCGCCGATGCCGCTCATCGTCAAGTGTGCCACGCTGGCACCAGCAGCCAGGCCCGCGATGGTGCTGACCACACTGTGCCCGAAATCGTTGTGGAAGTGCAACTCTAGGGGCTTCCTGGTGCGTTCCTGGGCCCGCTTGACCATGAGCGGCACAGCGTGGGCCGAAAGGGCGCCAGCCGTATCCACCAGGGCCAGGGCATCCATCCAGCCATCCTGCGCCACCCGCTCGATCAGGCTCAGGTACCAGTCTATGTCCGAGCGGGTGGAATCGATGGGGAAGAACACGACGTACAGGCCTTGCTCGTGAGCGTGGCGTGTGGCGGCAATAGACATTTCGATCGCCCTCTCCAGCGGCCAGCGGTAGGCATACTGGAGCATGTGCTCACTGCACGGAATCTCGACGATGGCACCATCGGCCCCGCAGTCCACCACACGTTGAACATCCTCCACCATGCAGCGTGCCAAGGCAAAGATCTTGGGACCGAACTGGCGGCAGGCAATCGCCCGCACAGCTTCCTCGTCGTCCCTGGAGACGGCCGGCGTGCCCGCCTCGATGCGGTGTACACCCAGCTCCGCCAGTGCCTCGGCGATGCGCACTTTATCGTCTTTGGTGAACAAGATGCCCACCTGTTGCTCCCCGTCCCGCAGCGTCAGGTCGTGGATCTCGATCCCATCGGGAAAAGAGAACGACCCGGCGACTTCGGGCAGATAGTTCCAGGGACTGACAAACCATTCTTCGTTGTGCCAGGGCGATGAGTTCATACTCCTGTCCTACCCCTTTCACATTCTCCGCGGGTCCAACTCTTCCAGTTGGCGTTGGACGCTCTCCAGGTGCTCCCGCATGGCGATACGCGCTCTCTCGGAAGAATGCTCCCTGACCGCGCGCGCGATGAGCCGGTGAGAGCGCATGGCATCCTCGACGGCCGTGGGATGATGCTGAAGAAGAACGCGGATGTTCTGACGCAACGCCCCACGTATGGAGTCCAATAGCAATTGCAGGATCTCGTTTCTGGCTGCTCTGGCCACGGCGGAGTGGAAGCAGACATCGGCTTCAATGTAGCGCTCAGGATCACCCACGGTCGCCTCCAGCTCTCGCAGACTGTCGTCGATGAATGCCAGGTCCTCTGTGGTGGCCCGTCGGGCAGCCAGGTCGGCGATCTGGACTTCGAGTGCGTAGCGGGCTTCGATCAGATCATGGAGACCTGTGTCGTGGAAGCGGACGAAAAAGTCTAGCGAATCCCGCAAAAAGTCGGCACTGGGCCGAGCTACAAAGGTACCAGAGCCCGGACGCACTTCCAAGAGGCCCTTCTGCACCAGCATGCTGATGGCCTCCCGCAAGATGTTGCGGCTGACGTGCAACTGGGCGGCCAGTTCCCTCTCGGGCGGCAGCGCATCTCCCACGCGCAGCTCTTCATTCAGAATGAGTCTTTCCACCTGCCTGACGATGTCATCGCTCAGGCGCCTTGGGCGGACCGCTTGAAGGCTAAGCGTTCTCGTTTCACTCACCGCACTACCATCCTTGCTGTGACTCTGAGACAATGGGAATACCGTCAGTCTGACCCGAGCAGTGGGCGGATATTGGATGCAACGTCCTGAGCGGCCGTGTCGGGATCGGGTTGGGCCAAGACCTCGGCGGACAAGTAGCCCGCGTAGCCAACTTGGCGCAGGGCCTCGAGGATCACGCCAAAGTCCAAAAGACCGCGACCCGGTGCCAGACGGTTGTTGTCGGCCAAGTGCACATGCCATAGCCGCCCCGCCGCCATGGCCTGCTGAAATGGCTCGGCCCAGGAGCTCTCATCGATGTTCATGTGACAGGTGTCGAGGAGGAGACCCAACGACGGATGGCCGACTTCTTCCAGGAAGACCAATCCTTCCTCCGTACGGGTGACTAGGTCTGTCTGAAAGTGGTTGACCGGTTCCAGCGCCAATTGGACGCCCCGTGCGTCGGCATAGTCCGCCCCCTCCCGCAGCATTGCGATCAGCCGCTCGCGTCCTTCTCTACCAACAGATCCGGCCCGCCCGCGAAAGCCCCCAATCGTGACCAGCGGTGCACCCGTAGCGCTGGCAAAGTCGATCATGTCGCATAGGCGGGACTGGGCTAGGGCGGAGATCTCCGCGTCGGCATGAAGCAGCGTAATGCCGGCCGTCAGCCCCAGCAAGACTGTGCCGATGGCAGCAGGTTCCAGGCCGTGTCGCGCCAGCCTCGCACGAATCCCGTCGGCATCCAAGCAAGCTGGATCGATGGGGATCAGCTCCAGCCCGTCAAAGCCCAAGCTGGCCGCCTTCGCCAACTGCTCGTCAAACGTCCCACTCAGCAAAGACACCGGCGTCGGTGATGCGACGTCAGGAGTCTGGACTGTCAGCGAAAGCTTCATCTCGAACTCCTCTTCCCCCCACCGGATTCGCTCGACCGAATGGGCGGCTCCGCCTGCCACCCACTCCTCCAGCAGGCCCACACAGAACCAGGTGGGATCTAAACCAGGGTCTTGGCCACCCGCACCGCACTGCTGGCATCGGGTGCAAACGCATCGGCGCCGATCTCCTGGGCAAAGGCCTGAGTAACCGGCGCACCGCCGACGATCTTCTTGACTTTGCCGCCCAGACCTGCCTCCCCCAGCGCTTCCAGCGTGGCCCTCATGTTCTGCATCGTCGTCGTCAGCAGGGCGGACATGCCGACGATATCAGGATTGTGTTCCCGAACCGCGGCGACAAACGCTTCAGGAGACACATCGTTGCCCAGGTCCCTGATCTCAAAGCCCGCCCCTTCGAGCATCATGGCCACGAGGTTCTTGCCGATGTCGTGCAGATCCCCCTTCACCGTACCGATCACCACCTTGCCCACCGCCTGGACATCTTCCTCCACCAGGTAGGGCTTGATGATAGACAGTCCGGCCTGCATCGTCCGGGCGGCGATCAGCATCTCGGGCACGTAGAACGCTCCGCTTTCGAAGCGTCTTCCGACCTCCTCCATGGCCGCGATCAGAGCCCCGCCTAGGACCTCTTCAGGACGGACGCTCGCCTCCAGCGCTTCCCTTACCTTGGCTTCGACGTTGGCTTTATTGCCGGATATGACGTTTTCACTGATGGCTTGCAGAAACGTTTCCATGCCTCATGCCTCGATCCATGACCCATTCAACCCACAGAGCCAGGCTGCACATACGGGATGTCCAGAAACGCGCACCACTCGGCGAGTTCGCGGCCCATGTGACCGGACGCCAGCGCAAAGTGATGGCCGTATCCTTTATTGCCCAACAGCTCCAGAGCTTCGGCCAGACCGAACGAAAACGCTACCTTCGCCCCGGAGCCCGGCAGATCCGTTCGATAACGCAGTGTCTCGCCTTCCAGAGCACACATTCGCAATGTATGGTATCCTCCCACGAGATTGACGGCCGTAACGGGCCGCGGCCTCATCGTGGCCTGGATGGTGGGACCCTTGGCGCCGGGCCCAACATCTTCACGGATCGGCCTGAGCACCGGCCTCCGATCTTCTGCGACCAGCCGCTGTGGCATGTTGCCGCAGTGATGGAATACAGCCAGGTCCTCCTCATAGTCGGCTTCGATGATATCCGAGTGGAAGACCGGCTCACCCGAGAGGATCTGCCCTGCCCTCATCACAATCGCAGAAAGGACGTCGTTCTCACAAGGAGCGGCGATGCCCTCATCGTTGAGCGTGCTGAATCCCAGGCACGGCTCCCCCAGGTGATCGTGGAAGCATTCCATGGTGACTGCCAGCAGGTCCTCTTCACCCACGATCCGCTTCATCGTCAGGTAGGAACGCACGCCATGGCGCGCAACGTCATCGGGCAAGGGCGTCGTGTCAAAGCTGGCCCTCATTTCGCGCCAAGTGTTCTCAATATCCTTGTCTGAGACAGCCGAAAAGGTGCGCGAATAGCGAGTCATGCCGACATTGACGAGCTGTACTCCGAACTTTTGCCGCAGAACGATTTCGTCAAAGATCACATCTGACATGCCCTGAGCACGCCAGCCCATAAGGCCCACACGCATGCCTTTGACTCGTTGTAGCAGCGCACAAGCGCGCAAGTAAGGCAGTGCCCGCCCCCAGACACGCTCGTCTTCGAGCCGGCCGGTGACAAACCGATAGGGGAGGCCGAGTTCCTTGAACGGGAAGAGGGTCTGCTGTACGGCCACCAAGGCCCCCCAGGCCTCCAGGGTTGGCAAGCCCCACAGAAGTGACGGCAGATCCACTGCCTCTGCCAACAAGGGCATTACATGATCCAGAGTGAAGTTGCCCGCAATGATGCACAGGGCGTCGAGCGCCTGCTCCGCACAGAATTGTCGGATCCCCGGAATGTCCTTCTCACTCTCGAGCAGTTGTGGACAGACGATAACCTCCACGTCATCGGATGGTGCCATCTGCGGAAGCAGATTCATCAACCGTGCGGCATAGGTGGCGCCACCTTCATAAGACCATGTCGTGATCACAGCTCCAAGCCGAGGTCGCAATTTGCCATTGCCCGTTCTCATACCAACCATCCTTTCTCGCTTTCCCTGCTAGAGGGTGATTGGGTAGCGGCCGTAGACCCAGGTTGCCTTCAACAAGGCCTCAAAGTTGTCGAGCGGAACGTAGTTTGTGATAGAGTTGCAGGAACCCAGCAGAAACCCTCCGCCGGGAGCGACATGCTTGATGAGGTACTTGACCTCCTCTTCTATCTCCTGTTGTGTTCCGCGTGTGAGGGTGTAGCCCAGATCGACGTTCCCCATCAACGCCAGCCGATCGCCGAACTCGCGTTTGACGGCCACAATATCCATCGAGGCAGGCTCGATGGACTGGAGCGCATCGGCCCCGGCGGCGATGATGTCAGGGATCGCCTCTGTGACATTACCATCGGAGTGCAGAATCAGCGGTCGGCCTCTGGCATGGCAGATGCGGACAATGTCCACGACCCACGGGAAAAAGATCTCATGTAAGAGCTCGGGCGAGATGACCAAGCCGCTGTTGTAGGCAAAATCATCCTGAAACGACATTACGCCGACCGAGTCGTAGGTCAAGACGTTCTCCAGCAGTTTGACCACTTCCTCGCCGATCCGCCTCATGATCTCCTTCACGAGGGCCAAATCCTCGTACAGCGCAATGCAAAAAGCCTCAAATCCCATCAGTTGCCACGCAGCGGTGAAGATATGGCCAAAGGAGCCCATGACCTTCATGCCTGGTGGAAGGTAGGGCTTGATCTCCTCGTACTGCGAATAGTCCAGGTCATCAGCCCTGGGCCATGGAAAGCTCTCTATGTCTTCCCAGGTCTTGACGATTCCGGCCTCCTCTTTCACCCAGTCGCGTTCCCGGCGGCCCTCCCTATACTCACCGGCCGTATCAGGCAATGGCGACGAGATGTTGCCTTGAATCTGCGGTGTGGCCCACAGATCGGTATCGAGGGCAACCCAATCGTAGCCAGCCTTCAGCCAGAAGGCCACCTCGTCCTCGAGCGTTTCGACGGGACGTCCCAGGTAGGCATCCCTGACCTCCTTGTCAATCCACAATTCGGCCGGCGGCACTCGGTCCGGATCCTCTCGACGGAGGGCGGTCAGTACACGCTCAAAGTCCGGTGTATGTTCACGCATGAGAATCGCCTCTTCTGAAAGGCCGGTACTCCACGCAAGCCCGTCGACATTACGCGCCAGGGTCTTGCGCACCTTCGGTCCTGTGTCACCTCGCGTGGAGCTCCCCTATGGCGTTGTGCAAGACGCGCTCGAGCTCAGCATCCGCACCATAGGGTAGGGGCACCGGCCCCGCCTCTTCCAGGATGCTCCGTGCTCGCTCGTGAGCAAGGTCAACGATCGGCCTCGCACCTGCCTCCAACCACTGATCGATGGACTGGCGCCGGAACAGAACAGGGAAGAAAAGCTCTCTTCGGAACTGGCGTGCCGTATGTGGATGGCTGAGAAACTCCCCGCCGGGCGCCACCTCTCTGATTAGGTCCAATGCCAGTGTCTCGTCGTCCACAACGATCCCGGCCATAATGCGCTTCACCATGTGCACCATCTCGTCGCAGATCAACAACATCTCCTGCGCGCCGTACATCCCGCTGGCCATTGTGCCCAGGCATTGTGTTAGCGTGAGGCCTGTGAGCGCATTGAGCAAGATGCCCATCATCGCCTGAGCCGCGGCCTCAGCATCTGGTAGCTTGGCCTCGACCCCCCCGCCCAGGCCGAAAGAAGGCAGGTCATAGAAGCGGCCCAGTTGGGCCAATGCTGCTCTGGCGAGCGATTGCTCTGGACTTCCGTAGGTGCACTGTGCAGTGGCCATATCCATCACGGCAGCATGGGGCCCATAGACGACTGGCGTGCCCGGCTTGATGAGCTGTGCCATCACAATGCCAAAGAGCGCCTCGGCATTGGTCTGGGCAAGGTGACCCGCCAGCGTAACCGGTGTGGTGGCACCCATCATAGGTCCCGTCCCGGAAAGAATGGGTACGCCGAGTTCGGCTGCCTCGATCATGCCTTCGCTGTACGGTCCAACGGCGAGCGGCGACACGCTCAGCACGAAAAGCATGACAAAGGGACGGCGGCGGAGCTCATCCAATCCACCACAGATGGCCGCGGCCATCTCAAAGAGCTTGGTCGCGTACCATCTTCCCGGGGCACCGTAGATCACGGGCTTGGTGGTGTGGCGTAGGATGGCGTCGTACTCGTGTAGGTAGATCTGCTCCGCGGGCACGTCTCCGGCCGAGCAGAGAGACATGATAATGTCAACGTTGCGCAGAGCCTGACCCAGGCGCGTGCAGGCTACCATGTCGCTCTTGTTTGGGGACCGGGGTACTCCAAGGTCATAGTCCCAGATCTGGGGCTCGGACGTGCCACCCATGCAGAAGTACATGCGGCCTGGCTCAAGTAGCAGGTCGTACTGTGGGTCGCGCCCATGAAGGATGAATGACCTGGGAGCGGACTCCAGGGCCCCCTCGACCATGCCTGGCCGAAGGCGGATCAACCGTGATTTGCGGTCAACCCTCGCTCCGCCAGCCTCAAAGATGTCGAGGATCAGCTCAGACTTGCTCAACACGCCCTGCTCCTGCAGCAAAGAGATAGAGGCTGTGTGGATACGCTCCAGGTCTTTCCGAGACAGAACACTAAGGGATCCCAGGGCAGGAGTCTCTTCCAACGATCCAACTCCTTTCGACTTGCCATTCCAGAGGATGGATAAGCGTCATCGGAATTGGCACTACCACCGTTTGGTACTACCATACTACCACAAGTAGGACGATTTGTCAAGGGGAATGCCTGGCCGCCTGGCCGTTTGGGGGATGAAAAAGAAGCTCCCGAAAATGCGACTTAAACCATAACTTTGCCGCACCGATTGATTGCCACAGAGCAGATCTACTGTGATATCCAGGCCGCCCCCCTGGCCGAACCAAAGCAGATCTCAGTGTACCCCGTGATGAGGAGACTGCCCGGGCCTACCTGCTGATGTCTGAAATCCACTCCTCGGCGTGGCGGCTGAGCCCGGGCTCGGTGTCTGTCGCTGTCGGGGCTACACTGCTCTGGGACAACCAACCCTGGCTGATTGCCAACCTCGGGGAGGTCCAGACCTGGCTGCGGGCTCAAGACGGGACTTTGATTACCACAGACAACCAGTAACGCCTTGGAGAGAGCCCCAAGGTTGGAAAGAGCCCAGTAGGGTTGCAGGGAGGCTACCTACTGAACAGGCGGGTAGCCTAACAGGGTTCGCCAGTCCTTCTCATCACCCAGGTCGATGCCCAGAATATCGAAAGGGCTGGAGCCTGTCCGTTTTCCTTCTTTGAAGACCCGCAGATTGTGCCAAAGGGTGAAGAGGGCCACGAAGTTGAGAACGGTAGGCACTCCTTTTGGCCAGGGATATGGGTTCAACCACGAACAGAACAGGACATCCGTCAAAGAAAGTCTCGTCGATGTCCACCAGGATCAGGGCAGCGAGACGCCCGCGTAATCCACCTGGCTCAGAATCTGGCAGGCCTCGGCTCCCGCTTCCTCGACAACGCGCCAGATGGTGGTGTCGGAGCGGCCTTCCAATGGAGCTTCTGCCAGGATCTCTTCCAGGGGGCGCATCGTCACGCCACCTGGGAAGACCGAAGTCAGAATCAACCGATTGCGTATCTGTTTCTCTTCTGCCCGGGATCGAGTCTTGGCCTCGGTCACCGGGCGGGAAAGCGTCGCCCCGCAGGGAAGCAGTCGCTTGAGACACGGAACCGGGCCTGGCAAGCGAGGTTCGAAGAGGACGGTCGCCTGCTTGGCAATGTCGTAGATTGCCGGGCGGCTGAGACCGTATTCTCGCGCCATACCGGTCACTTCGCCCCAGGAGCGGTCAGATGTATGAAATCGCCGAGCAATGTCCAGGCGATCATAGACGGTCACATCCGGACGTTGATACTGCCCACGCCGCATGTGCCACTCGCTTAAGGCTTGGTAGCATACCTAGCGGTGAGGACAAGCAGATGCTTTGTCCTTTGCTCCCTGAGTAGGGTGACAAGCAGGCAAGCCCACCGGGAATTGGGTAGCAACCGGCGGCCCGCCCCCAGTTCCCCAAAGAGGTTGAGAAATGGACCATCTGACCCATTAGCAATAGCAGATGGACAGTCCAGCAGAGGGAAGGGACATCCGCATTTTTGCGCGCCAGCCGGGTCAGCTGCTGCGAGTTGTTCGGCGGCGTACTTGCCCCTTACCAGATGAACGGGAGCAAGCGGTACTTGACTTTCCGACAGTACTCCTGGTATCCGGTGAGATTTCGGCGCAACAGTTGCTCCTCATTGCCGATCCTGCTCACGAGGACGGCGGGCAAGAGCATAGCGGGAATGAGCGCCCAATAGGACCCTAAGGCGAGCGGGGTAAGCCCGAATATCACACCGACCGCCAGGTACATGGGGTGACGGACAAGGGAATACGGTCCCGTAGTGACAACAACCTGGTTGTCCTCGACCTCGACGACCCGCGAAGCATAGCGGTTCTCTCGGATGGTGAGGACAAACAGCAGGTATCCTAGCAAGACCAGGATATCGGCAACAAGAACGAGGGCTGGCGGGACGGTGGACCAGGCATATCTCCGGTCCAGGCCTGGGATGAAATACACGGCCAGGAGAAGCAGGCTGGATGCCGCAATGGCTTTCTTCTGGGGTGCCTCCCTCTCACGCGTTCTCATTCGCCGCTCCAGGAGCTCTGGATCCTTGATCAGGAGAACCAGGCCGACGACGGCCAGTGGGACGAATAGCAGGGCCATGTACAGCCAAGCCTCCCAGAACCGCAGCGTCCCCGCAGGAAGAAACAGCATGCAGCCGATAAGGATGATGCCCGCCACGATGCGCGCTAGGGCTGGAAGGACTAGTGCCATACGAGAGGGAGGCTGTGGATCCATTGGTAGCTCCTCGAGTCGTCGCCACAGGCACATAGCGCCAGCAACGCCACCGAACTACGTGATTATCTGGAATATCTTCCGTCTAAACCTCTTCCGCATATTATCCGATTTGCGGTAACTAGACGGAAAGTCTTCCGTCTAACTACCTTCAGCAGGGGTTTATCAAGAAATGACTTTAGGACGAAATGCGGAAAGAGAAAGGACTCCCTGTATCAGTAGTGATCCGACGAAAGGCACCGACATAAGGCAGCATCTCACAAGCCAACAGCTTTGCAGGAGTAGTCGGCCAAGCTTGCACACTGCCGAAATCCTGGGCTTTGAAGTTATTTGGCGAAACTCCTTTTTACCTCTGAAAGGCTCTCCGCAAGATTGGCATTTTGTTCTACGGAGTGGGCTTACTAATTTACTATACCACACTTGGATCACGCCTTCAACCAGTCCTTTCTGGTCTTGCTCTCTGTTCCCCAGCGGTTACTGGGCTTGCGCCCAAACTTGCTGGACAGTTATTGAAATGAAGGTGGCCTGACTGACTGTCGCTGTCAAGGAGGAACCCGAAGGGGCAAATCCTTGATAGCTGTCAGCAGGCTGCTACAGTCAATTGACTGGCCAGCAGGGAAGAAAGAATTAAAAGGTGGCGGGGGCTAACCCAAAACGGAAGCGGCGTCTATATTGCAAAAAGACAGCTACGCAACAGTTTGGGGTCAGAATATCGATCGGGACTGAGGTCAAGGGCGGTGGAGCGTCGCGAAGCGATTGGAGCGCAGCGGAAACCCTTGACCGAATGACCAGGCCAGACGCTAATAAAATCAGGGGGCCAACTGGCCCCTGTTAATTGCGCTTGTGCGGATGGTTGGGCGTGATGGCTGGTCGGGAATATCGGGAAAACGGTGAGGGTGACTTCATAGACGGAGGCTATGTACCTCGGTGGCGGTATCTGCGCATCAATCGGCTTGCGCCTGGTAGCCTCGCGGCAGCATCAGCCGCGCAGTTAATACAATTCAAACGATCATAAGGTCTACACCAACCCCAACTCTTTGGCTTTGACCGCAGCCTGGGTGCGGTCACTAACCCCCAACTTGCCAAGAATATTAGTCAGATGATTTCTGACTGTACCTTCGGCGATGAAGAGGGTGGCGGCAATCTGGCGGTTGGTTGCGCCCGTGGCTACCAATCGCAGCACCTCTGTTTCTCGCTCCGACAGGGGACTCGTCAGCGCCTGTGGCCGCGCCGCCTGATTGGCCAACCGGGCAAATTCTGCCACCACTTTGGCTGTCACCGAGGGTTGTAGAATTGACTCACCACGGGCCACAGTGCGGATGGCTTCGAGCAGGCGCGGCGTAGAAACGGCCTTAAGCAGATAGCCGACCGCACCGGCCCGCAATCCCTCAAACACTAACTCATCCTCATCAAAGGTGGTCAAGACAATGACGCGACAATCGGGTTGCGTTTCACGCAGGCGGCGCGTCGCCTCGACTCCATCGAGGATCGGCATGCGCACGTCCATCAGCGCAATGTGCGGGCGCAGCTTGGCCGCCAAGCGCAGGGCCTCTTCACTATTGGTGGCTTCACCGACCACCTCGAAATCCGGCTGCGTTGACAGCAGAATCCGCAAACCTTCCCGAAACAGGGTCTGGTCATCGGCCAGCAATATTTTGATTCTCATGTTGGTATCTCCACGTCAAGCTGGTAGCCCTGGTTGAGTGCGGTGCTGATGTCAATCGTGCCGCCCACCAATTGGACGCGCTCGCGCAAGCCAAGCAAGCCGTAGCCATTCGAGGTTTCGCTGATCCCTTGGCCGTCGTCACAAATGCTCAGGCCCACTTTGTCGTCATCGTAACTTAGCGCCACCTCGACCCGCGTGGCCCGGGCGTGTTTACGCACATTTGTCAGAGCTTCTTGCGTTACGCGATAGAGAGTCAGTTCAACCTGCGAGTTGAGCGGGCGCGGTTTACCCAGCAGGTCAAATTGCACCTCCAGCCGGCGATGGCTCGACACTCAACTACTAGGTCGCCAATTGCGGTGGGCAATGGCTTATTCTCGGCCGGCGCAGCGCGGAGGGCGGCCACCGAACGGCGTACATCGGCCAGCGCTTCTTGCAACAGCGTCTCGGCCTTGCCTAACGCAGCAAGCGCTGCCGGCGTCGGGGTGGCTGCGTCAGTATTCTCCAGTAGCGCCCTGGCCCCTTGAATTTGCACGGTAGTCGCCGTCAGATAATGCCCCAACCCATCGTGGATTTCACGGGCCAGGCGGTTGCGCTCTTCGGCCACGGCCAGTTCCTGGAGTTGGTGTTGAGCATCCTGTAGTTTTTCGACTAGATGCTGGTTGTGGCGGCGGGCCAGTTCTGTCTGGCGGATGTTATGGCCGACCATTAGAGACACCAAAAAGACCACGGAGTTGAATAACACCGGCACTAAGCCCGCTACCCCTCCTCTGTTTAAATAATCTAGACTTGTCACGGCGAACAGGAGGAGAGTCCAGGCCGCGGCGGTGCGTCCCGGAAAGGCAGTTGCGGCTTGAATAATTAAAAGATAAGCTAGAAAGGTAAAGCTACCCTCGCGCTCTGAACGCAGCGCAACCAGGCCGAATAGCAGCGCCGTTTGGATGGCGAAATACCAGTTGGCACGCGGCGCGAAATCTTCACTGCGAACTGCAAAAGTATACACTAAAGCGAAGGCGATGCATAGTGTTGCCGCAACCAAGCGGGGTATCAAGCCAGTGAGACCGCTGGCGCCAAGCACGCCCATAACAATCACAGCTACATAGGTCGTCAGATTGAGCAACCAGGTATTGCTGAGTTGAAGGATAGGCCTCTTTTCCATACTCGTAGTACAATT
>JABAOC010008717.1_pt1 | contig 22032 bp, 17 predicted proteins | sample 7062161 | NCBI WGS metagenome assembly JABAOC01 (sample SAMN14538625, study PRJNA623070) | marine sediment metagenome | biome: marine biome [ENVO:00000428]; feature: marine pelagic biome [ENVO:01000023]; material: deep marine sediment [ENVO:00002113] | place: India: Gulf of Khambhat ... | reverse complement strand
GCTTTCAAATTTAAAATTTGTCCTTCATGGTCAAATTCAATCATTTCCACATATTCAAAATCATATTTTTCAGAAGAATATACCTCATGAATATATTCGTTCCAATCATGGCAACCTATACAAATTTGAGATGTTCCTACACCTACAAACACAGTATGGGAGTAATTGTTATTAGAAGTCATTTCACCAAATTGTTCAGCTGATTTATCCTGTTGTTCAAAATTAATCAATCTTATTATATTTCCATTTAAATTTGGTGCAACAATACCAGCCCCAATAAATAATAATATAATGGTAAATGTCAAAACCTTATGATTAATGTGAACCTTCATATTATACTCCCCGATTAATATCACAATCTGATATATTATAATAATGTAATATTATATAAAACTTTATACAAAAAAGTTGAATACGTTATTATAAAAATCATAAGTAACGGAAATGTTATAACATAATTATAGTTATGATATTTCTTCATATGAGGGGAAAATATCTAAATACCCTTAAAAATAAAATACGTCTACTGGATATTTTAACAAGCAGTATCAATATCTTTCTGATTTTATTCATATTAAATATTCTTTCACTTAATTTTGGCATGTTTGAACAATCATTTATGTTTATTTTATCATTCTATATACTCATAGGACTCATTCTAATCAATCTACCATTAAAAAAAATATTTTTGATTATTGGAAAAAAAATCAAAGGACATTTCGATAAAATTTTAGTTGGGTTAATTCTTATTTTTATCTCGTTAATTATCTTAATTTTTTCAAAAATACAAATGCTTTGGATAGCTAGTATTCCTTTATTTACTTCTGGATTAGATCTCACCCTTCGGGGGACTGAAAAAAAAAGAAAAGAGATGTACGTCCTAACAGTGTTTACTTTCATCTACACAATATATTTTGTACTACTACAAACAATCCCACTATTGTGGAATACAATTAAATGGTTCTCCGTCATAATTTCAAATATAGTTGGTTCTGCTATAAACAAACCATTATCTCTTGGTCCTTCTACAAGCGGTTTATGGATAGTTATTACTTTTCTACTATTCTTAGTAGTTTGTCATTTTATTTCAAGTACAAAAAAACAATCACGAATCATTAGTCTTGTTTTAACAAAAATAGCAGTAATTGTAATTTGGATTGTTTATATAGTAGTAATCAGCTCTATTGAATTTGAATCAAAAAATGATGTAGTAAATTATCATTACCTTCTATTCATATTTTGTTTAATACCGACTTTTCTTTACCTAGCACGATATAAATTTAAAAAAACAACTATCAATATTCAAAAATTAAAGGGTATAAATATTAATAACTTAGTAAAAAACAGAGTTCTTTGTGCATCAATATTTTTGTTTATATCAATTTTAACACTTACCACCTTTATAAACGCTAATACTACAGATTCATCAGAGCAAAAAATATTGTATTATGGTCAAAATATGCTGGGCACTTGGGATATACCAGAATATGGAAAATATGGCAGAGAAGCGTCTGGTATGTTTGGCCTATTACCCATCTATTTAACTGCATCTAATAATAAAAATGAAATCATGGTTGAAAATATTACAGAATTTCTTAATATCAGTCAACCTATACATGAGAATATAACAAGATATGTTAATTTAACTGATTATATTTCAATTATAGAATCACCAATATTATCCAGAGATAATCTCGAAGATGTTGATATTTTTGTAGTTGTAAGTATTAATAAATCTTTTTCTAAAAGTGAAAAAGATATAATCTGGGAATATGTCGAAAACGGTGGTTCATTACTCGTATTGGGAGATCATACAAATGTTGGTGGTATTGAAGAACCATTAAATGATTTATTGTCACCTGTAAATATTCAATTTAGATTCGATTCATCGTTACCATTAGATTCAACATTCAAATGGCTGACCTGCTATCAACTATTACATCATCCAATTACGTCAAAAATTAACAGTTTAGATGAAATTCAAATAAGTGTTGGTGCATCTCTTGATATAACATATTCTTCATTTCCAGTTGTTATTGGGAGATACGCCCTTTCTGATGAAGGAGATCGTTTGAATGAGGAAATGGCATATCTTGGTGATTATGAATATAATCGTGGTGAACAATTAGGAGATATTGTACTTGTCGCGGGATCGTACTATGGACAAGGTAAGGTATTGGTATTTGGAGATACTTCTACCTTTCAAAATTCTGCAATTGCATATTCCCACCCATTTATACAAAGCACATTTACATGGTTAAAAAGTGAAAAAACAGAATTTGGAGAATTACTACAAATAGCTATATCACTTCTTTTTTTATTCACAGCATTTTTCACTTTTTTAATCCAAAAAAATAAATCTAATACGTTTATCATTTTCCCAATAATTCTTTGCATTTCTTTATTCATTTCTTCTTCTATTAATCCTCTATTTATTGATGATGCTAAGTTAAGTGGAAAAATTGTATATATAGATGCATCCCATGGTGAGCGATTTAATCTGGAACTTTTTACTGATAATTCAATTAATGGTCTAATATTAAATCTCAATAGAAATGATTATTTTCCAATCATTATGAAAGATTTTTCAGAAGAAAAAATTGTAGAGAGTAAAATTCTTTTTTTAATTGCACCTACGAAATCATTAATTGAATCAGAAATTGCAATTTTAAAAAATTATATGTTTAAAGGTGGAATTGTAGTTCTTTCAACAGGTTATGAAGATAAAGACGCTTCATTACTTTTACTCAAAGAATTTGATTTAGATATTGATGGAATACCCTTAGGGCCTGTTCCATATGTTGAAGAAAATCCAGAGGAATTCGAAAATGAACCAAGATTTGTAGATAGCTGGCCAATTATTTTTAGTGAACAAAATAGCAGATCGTATTATAATTTTTCATGGATCACTGATTATCATCTTATGGTATTTGTAGAACATGGAAATGGTGGATTATTATTAATTAGCGATAGTAAATTTTTATTGGATGAAAATATTGAATCTATCTATGATTACTGGCCAGGAAATATCATATTTCTAAAACATATTCTGGACGATTTCAAAGTAATGGAGGAATAGTATTGAAAAGATTACTATGGCTTGGTATATTTTTTAACTCTGCAAGCTTGCTTTATTTCATACCAATCTTCACTATTCCTGATTGGAAACTTGGTTTATTATTATTGATGCTTGGTACTATATTTAATATTCTTGCTTTTTGGGATAATAAAATCAAACAAATCAATAAAAAATATCTCTTTCTTCTAATTCCTTTATTAATTTCATTATTTATCATTACTTATCCCTACAATATTGGATTAATTATTTTAACAATTATACTTCTTTTATTTGCCATCGCGTATAAATTTAATTATGAAAAGACAAATGTTTTGATTTTTGGATTATCTCTTACTGGTATAACGTTGATAATTCAAACTGCTATGCTTCCCCTTTATAGTATATTTGTTTCACATGGTCATAGAATTGATATCTTATCTCCAATTGTATCAATATTTGGTAATCTACTTGGCTTAAAAACCTCGGTAAACAATGGAATTGTTTTTGTTCAAACCTTTCAACAAACCTATCCATTTGCAACGACATGGGAAAAATTAGGATTTTTTTATTGGTTTGTTTTTCTTATTGGTATGTTATTAATAATGATATTATTCTATGAAAAAACAAAAATCCTTAGAACAATATTTATATTCTTAATAGCGAGTTTCTTATATCTCATCCTTAGATATATTGCTTTTATTCACGTTTATATCAATACGTTGGAATTGAATATTTTCTGGAATCCATTGTATATATTGCTTAGTTTTCTTCCCTTAGCTCTAGTCCTAACAAAGATAATACCATTAAAAGATATTAACCTAAGTAGTGATTGTTTTAAAAAACTCAGAATAGACAAAAAACATCTTTTAGCTTCGTTAATGATTTTTATCTTTCTCTTTTCAATTGTTGGTGCTTTTGCTTTTCAAGATCCAGGCATTAAAAAAAGAGGTAGAATATTAATAGATGAATATCACAGTGATTGGGAGGATACGACAAAAGCACTTGATAAGAAATGGTATGGTATGCTTTCTACTTATAATTATTATTCTTGGGCAGAATGGCTTGATTATTATTATTTTATAGAAAGAAATAATGAAACTATAACTGCCTCAATTTTAGAAAATTATGATATTTTAATTTTAAAGTGTCCAACAAATAGCTATTCAAATGAAGAGGTTTGGACAATCATCCAATTTGTTGAGAGAGGAGGCGGTCTGTATCTAATAGGAGATCATACGGATGTTTTTGGGATGAACACGTTTTTAAACCAAGTTTCTGAAAATTTTGGAATTCGATTTAATACAGACGCTACCTATGAATTGGGTACTGGGATGATGTCAATTTATAAACCTGACAATATGTATTCCCATCCTATTGTACAGAATTTAAAACAATTGAATTTTATGACTTCTTGCACACTTGATGCACCATTAAATTCAGAAAATGTTATAATGGGGAATAGAATAATTAGTGAACCGGGAACATATTCGACTGAGAATTTTTTTAGAGAATCTGTTGCTTCACCAGAATCAGAATATGGACTACTTTTACAAGTCGTAGCAGTGAAATATGGAAAAGGAAGAGTGTTAGCATTTAGTGATAGTACAGTTTTTTCCAGTTTCTCAATGTTTTCAGATGGATACAAAAATTTTACCTTTGGAGCGATGGAATACCTAAATCGATCGAACAAATATTCATATGTAAATACGATTTTCATTGGACTTGGTATTATTTCTCTAATTGTATCATTATATCTACTTAGAAATGATAGAAAAATTATGAAATTTTATTTATTTTTGTTTGCAGGATTGTTATCAATATCTACTGCATTTCCAATATTTACATACAACAATGGAATACATTATACATTTCCAAAAGCCCATTCAGATTTTTTACAGGTTTGTTTTGATCAAGAATATTCAGACTTTAATATCTCATTACAACCAAGTATAGGATTTTTTAATGAAAAAAACAATTTTGGTACATTCTTTGTTTGGACACAACGTGTGGGTTTAATTCCTTCAATAGAGGAAACGTTGGATAATTCAATAAAATTAGGAGATATAATTGTATTCATAAATCCAATTAAATCTTTTAAATCAAGAGAAGTGAAAACTATAACAAATTATGTTGAAAATGGAGGAAATGTATTATTAATGGATAGTGTAACAAATAGTCGCTCAACTGCTAATGAATTAATTGGTAATTTTGGAATGTGGATAAATCATAATACATTAGATCAAAGGTTGTATCAAACGTTTAACGACACAAAGAACAATTTAACCATTGGAAATTTAACTTCCCCTTATCTTTCGATAACTGGTGGAGAAAAGATACTTCAAAATGAAGAGAATGAAACATATGCAAGTGTTGTCGAATTTTATAATGAATCAACTGGAAAAATGGGTAAAATAGTAGTGCTAGTTGATTCCTATTCATTCAGTGATATTGTTATGGGTGGAACATTTAATGAACCTGATGAATATCAAAAACAGATTTACAATACAGAGTACTATATATTTGAAAAATTTTTACTTATTGATACGGAAAAATCTTAAATTTTTCTAAACATCAGTATATTTAAAAATACCAATTTTATTTCGAATTAGAATAATATTATAAAATTATTTCTGATTTTATTGTAACAATTGTTGCAATACTTATTCATAGACGAAACATTTAAATAAAATTTATGGCTTAATATTTTATGGGAGGTAAATAAACATGCAACTTAGTTTGTATAAAAAAACTTTGGTTTGTGGAATACTAGTCTTGATTATTGGAATTAATTTCATTCCTTACACTGAAAACATATTAGGTTTGCAATATGTTCAACTAGATACCGTTTATGTGGATGATGATTTTAATGAATCAACACCGGGATGGGGAGTCGACCACTTTAACAATATTCAGGACGGTATAAATGCAGTTGATGTAAATGGTAGTGTATATGTTTACGATGGTACATATTATGAAAATATTGATATTGGAAAATCTCTAAATCTTATTGGGAATAGCTCTACTACAACAACAATTAGAGGATCGGGTGTAAATAATACTGTTGTAACTGTTACTGGTGATTATGTGACGATATCAGGGTTTACAATTACAAATGGTTCATCATCAGGTATAACTCTTTCAGGTTCTGAGCATTGTACTATATCTGAAAATTATATTACAAACAATAAAGGAGCGATAACGCTTGGAATTTCTCCCTATAATACTATTAAAGAGAATAATATCATAAATAATGAGGGAGGTATTGGTTTAGCAATTTGGAGTAATGAAAACACAATTGAACGCAATAATTTTAAAAATAACAAGCTTCATGCTTTTTTCTTTCTCTCGGCTCTAAATAAATGGAAGAAAAATTATTGGGGTAGACCAAGAATTCTCCCAAAGCCAATATTGGGAATTAATGGAATAGTTCCATGGATAAATTTCGATTTCCGTCCTGCACAAACACCATATGAAATTCCTTAGATTGAAATTCATAGTTATGTGCAATTTATTAATCTTGTACATCGAATGATTATTACACCTATTAACAAACTTCTAAGTGGAAATAATCTAACTCAATAATCACTCTCTAAATCTATAGCTTGTTAGACGTATTAAATCACTTGACCATTTTCGTTTAATATTAAAATATATTTTAAATAGGTTACAAGTAAAAGAAATTTTGTATTTCATTGTTTAATTAAAAAATTATATTATTTTATCTAAAAATTTGTTGAAAAATTACATTTTATGCGATGTTTTTAAATACTTGTACCCATATAGATAATATGGGGAAATATGAGAAAGAAAATATTGGTTATAAGTATATTAGCTGCAGCACTGTTGATTCTGTTACCGATATCTGCTGTTGTTGGAACAAATATTGCAAAATCTGATTTAGAAAAAAGAAGTATCAATTCACCATTGTTTGCGAAAAGAGTAAATAATATTTTAAACAAAGAAACAAAGATGTTATATACTCATTATATCGGAAAAGGAAAGATATTTAACCTATTTTTAGCGAAAAAAACATCTCTTGATAATATGATCGATCAAGCAATAAAAATGATAAATATACAGCCTGAAATGTTTAACACTTTGGTAGATAGAATTGATACAATTCCAGCAATTGTTAACGTATTTAAAGAGAATAACATAGATATAAACGAATTCAAGAATTATATACACAAAATTAAGAACGATCCAAATTTATTAAAAATCGAAATCGACAAAGCTGTTGGTATGTTTGAAGATCAACAACTAAGGATACCACTCGATGAACCTCCATCGCCCTTAGGATTTAGTGGACAACTTGGATGTGGTTTGGTATTTATTCTAGTGATCTTACCATTGATGCTTGTAATAGGTACGATGATCGCAACTTTTACAATTATTACCTGTCTAAATATCGGGGGATGTTTTGAAAAAATATTAGAATCAGTTTTTTCCGGATTGCAAGGTTTAACACCACCGTGATTCTAGATAAAAATTAGAATATCAAAGAGATAGCGAATTTTTCTTTAAAGGATCAAAGAGAAGATATACCTGTTAACCTCCATTTTTTTTATTTTTTTTCGACATATTTATATACTTAAGTTTTATATTTAATATTAGGGGAAATAATATGAATAAAAAAGCAATAATTTTAAGNNATATTAGCTGCAGGATGTATTGTTTTAGCATCTCTCAGTTCAGTGGTGAGTAATCAATCAGTAACATCAAATGATGAAAAAAAATGTAGCACATCACCTCTTTTTACAATAAGATCACAACAATTTTTAAATAAAGATACTTCGAAAATAGTTACCACTGATTATCTTGGTAAGGGAAAGATCTTAAATTTAAAGTTCTTTCAAAAAACATCGTTTGATAAATGGATTGATAAAGCATTAAAAATAATTGATACAAAACCACATATTTTTCATTTGATCATTGAGAGAATGACAACAATGCCTGAGTTTGTCAATTTATTAAAGGAATATGATATGGAAATTAGTGATTTCAAAAGTCAAATGTATCAAGTTATTAACGATCCTATTATTTTAAAAGAAAAAATCGATGAAGTAAAATTAAATTCCCCATTTGGTGATGATCCTTTACCTCTTGGTCTATCGACTTCAAGTGCTATTGGATGTTTAATTATCATATTAGTTGTGGGTCCAATATTTGCATTGATCGGAGCTATTATTGCGACAATGACAATTTTAACGTGTTTTTTTCCTGGTTGTTTCGAAGATTTTGTAGGAGGTTTATTAGATAGTTTTATTCAAGGCTTAACTCCACCAGATTACAGTTAAAATTTCAATCATCTCTTCTTATTTTTTTATTTTTATACGATATATTTACGTATATCATTAGAAGATAGCATTTAAATACTCAAGCATCTATAGATATATATACCATAGGGAGGTATCATTCTGAAGAAGGGCATAGCAGTCGGTATCATCGCATTGTTCATCGTATCGACAGTCAGTCCTATGGTTATTGGATATGAAGCAGATGCTGTTAGTGAGATTGCTGTTGAATAGAACCAGAAATAACAGTAGCATCTGGTCCGATGGATAGCCCTTGGCCTATGATGTGCCATGATACACACCATACAGGTAGAAGTCCTTATAGTACAGCTCATGTGAATGGTCTTGAGAAATGGCGATTTAAATGTGGGGAGGGTGTAGATGGTGGTATCTGTATTGACAGTAATGGTGTGCTGTATTTCGGCGATAAGGATTCATATATTCACGCTGTACATCCCAATGGTACATTGAAATGGAACTATGAAACAGGTATGTGGATTACTTCTACTCCCGCTCTTGCTGAAGATGGAACTATCTATATTACTTCTTGGGATAAGAATTTATATGCATTTAATTCACAAAGTGGAACTCTGAAATGGAAATTAAATACATATTATATCATGGCTACTTCTTCTCCTATTGTTGGAGAGGATGGGACTATCTATATTGGAACAGCAGAAGGAAATACTGTATTTGCAGTAAATCCCAACGGAACTGAGAAATGGCGTTATAAATTAGGGGGGGATATTTATTCTTCACCAGCTATTGGTGATGACGGCACTATTTATATTGGTTGCTGGGACTACTACTTTTATGCAATAAATCCCAATGGAACCCTTAAATGGAAATTTAAATCTAGAGGGCGTATTAAAGGTCCTCCTTCTATAGCGGATGATGGGACTATATACATCGGCTCTTGGGATGATTATCTATATGCACTTAATCCTACTAATGGTACAATGAAATGGAAATGTAAAGTAGGAGAAGGAACAGAAACAAATCCTTCTATTGCAGATGATGGCACTATTTACGTAGGTGGTACTGAGCTTTGGGCGATTTACCCAAATGGAACCAAGAAATGGACTTTTGATTTAGGAGGGACATCGCATATTCATAAATCATGCCCTGCTATATCTTCAGAGGGTACAATTTATGTAGGAACAAATAGGGGTGGTACTTCTGGTGGTGACATTATTGCAATAAATCCAGATGGTACTGAGAAATGGCGTAAAAGAATCTGTTATGAGTGGTGTGACTCCTCTCCTGCTATCGGTGAGGACGGGACTGTGTACATAGGTTCAAATACTGATTGGGGTGGCTATCTCCATGCATTCGGACCTGTAGAATCCAATGAACCGCCAGAGACACCTACTATCTCAGGTGCAATAAATGGGGAAGCAGGTGAGGATTACTGGTATACTTTTAGAGTTGTAGACCCAGATAACAATCCAATTTCTTGGTATATTGAGTGGGGAGATGGCACTCATACTTGGTGGACACCTGAAAAGGCATCAAATGAGAAATGTTACTATGAACATGCATGGGAAAAGAAAGATAACTATACAATACGAGCCAAAGCAAAAGATGTGTTAGGTGAGGAAAGCGACTGGGCATATCTTGAAGTCACGATGCCAAAGAGCAAGAATGTGTATCTTGGGTGGTTGGAGAGGTTTCCTAGATTGCAGAGATTGTTAAATCTACTTGAAAACATCAAAAATTAACTTATATATTTTTATGGTCAACCACACGATATATTTATATATTGTACGAAACAATGTTTAGAGTAAGGACTACAAATGCATTTTAGAAAAAATAGATATATTGCAATAATTCTAATTTTAACTTTTATTATAAATTGTTCTCTATCATATGGTCAACAATTAAAAAATCATTCTTTAGAGCAACAATTTAATATTGAAATAGCTCATAAGAAGATAATTAATCAAGGTATTGAAATAGTATTTAATGAAAGAAATTTGAAACATATTGATTTGGGTAATCTTAAAAAATTAGAAAAATGGTATGAATCCCATCCTATGGTAGAATTCGCAAGTCTTGTCGAAACAACAATTACCTTAAAATTCATTGATGAAAAATATACACTACTGTTAGACATTTTTTCATTAATTGATAATCCTACACTAGAATATGAAAAATTCTATGATTCAATTAGCAGTAATTCAATAAATACATTAGATTTGTCTAATGGACAAACTGCCTTAATATTAAATCCATCAGAATACCTTTATGGTAATCATCACTGTAAAAAGATAATCAATAAACTAATTAGTAAAGGATATAATATCGCGTACTTAGCAAATGAAGATGTAGATTTACCTTACATTGAATACAATTTAGGATCAGAAATAGTGTATATCAACACACATGCTGGTTACTGGGATATCGATGGTGATGGCCAGTCTGATGCAGTGGTGATTGCGACTGGAGAATATTGGACAAATGATACAGAGGAAATGTATAAATTTGAATATGAAAACAAGATGATTGTAGAGGGCATGGTAGGAGATAAGAGCTTTATTGCTTTCACTCCAATATTAATAGAGTATTTCTATGAACCTGATGGTTTCCCGGACTCATTAGTGTACATGGCTACCTGTCACGCAGCATATGACAATAATTCGATGGCAACTGCATTTCTTGATGCAGGAGCGAGTGCATATATGGGATGGACGAGAAATACAGTATTTTGGACAAATAGTTTAACTTCGATTCTTGCATTTAGATTATTTGTTAGAGGTTTTACCGTAGGTCAAGTTTGCATATTAATTAGACATAGCGGAATAATCAATTGCTTGTTAAGGTCGAAATTAACATATTTTGGATATGGAAAACATAGATTGATAAAATAAAGTTTTATTTTATTATAACCGAAACAAAGATTTCATTATCATTATTGCATGTTTCGGCAGTTTTGGTAATTCTTTTCCTTCAATCAAATCAATAGCAGCTTGCACAAAGGTATCAACAGTTTCTTGGAAATACCATCTACCATAGTTACTATCTGCACGAGCAGGACTCCCTACGTAACCTTCCTCAATTCCAATATCTTTGAACGTCTTTCCAAGATTCCGAGGTGTATTAAGTTCTCTGTAAATGCTTTGTAATTTTTTATATGATTCATCAACAAGATATGGGTATTGATATTTCATAAGGGAAGTCTCTCTGAAACCTGCATGGATCTCTTTTTTTGTATCAAAGCCTACTTTCGGTTCACGTTTTTCAACTTCTTTATTAAAAAAATAAGGTCCCCACGGTTCTGATATCTCGATATTATACGTTTTCATGGCTTTGTGTATACCTGCATAAATTCCTTTAAGATGCCCAAGATCCATATGTATAGTGCAGATAATATAATATTTAAATCCAAATTTTGCGAGAGACGAACAAACATCATTTACAACAGTTTTTATTGTTCTTACATGGGTTGATACAGTACCAGGAAAACAAGATGCCATTTTTGTATAACCAAGTGGAATAGTGGGAAATAACACGTAGGTAAAGTCTGGCTTTTTTATTGTTAGTTTTTTAATTGCTTCCCTTGCTGAATCTCTTGCTGTTAAAAAATCTGTTCCAACAGGTAAATGTGGACCATGTTCCTCTAAGGGACTTATTGGAATGAAAAAAATTGTCTTATCCTTATTTAGCTTTTCGACCTGTTTCCAATTTAGTTCCTCCAATTGAATTATTTTGATATCCTGCATATCATTACTACTTTTATTTTTCATGTAGTTATTTCACATCCTCCATCCTTAACAATTACTGTATGCTCGCACTGGGTTACAATTCCACCTTTTGCTTCAATCAGTTGGGGATAGTGTTTTATTAATCCTAAAAAAGATAGTTTTTTCAACGTTATATCACTCCTATTTGGAAATAAATTCTTGCACCATCGTTGTGCAAAAGGAAGCGTTTTAAATCCAACTATTAAATTATCAAATAATTTCTTCGATTTTTTATCTCTAATTAATTTCGATCTAAACGATTTATTGCAAAGATAAATATTACTTCCTTTTCCTGCTATAACTCGACCTTCACCATTCGTGGCAAAAGGTTCGATTGCAAGAACATCTCCTTCTTTAGGTTTTATTTTACAATGCGTATTTGAAACATTAGGAACCGATATACCTGAATGAAGTTCATATTGCTCCATACTATGACCAGATAAATTATTTATTGGTTTATACCCCTGAATTTTAATTGTATCTTCTATAATTTTACCAATTTCAGAAAGATCAATATTTGCTTTTACTAAAGCTATTGCATTTTCTAAAGCATCTTTTGATGCCGTAATCATAGAGCTATAGTTACTTGTTCCAACTTCAACAGTTATTGCAGTATCAGCAATATAACCCTCAATATGTGCACCGATATCTAACTTTACAACATTCCCTTTCTTAAAAACAAAAATATTATCATGGCGTGGACTAAAATGAGCTGCAACATCATTGATTGAAATGTTTACTGGAAAAGCTAAACCCGCTCCTTTTTTTGTTATCATTGATTCGATGAGATTTGCAACCTCTAAAAAACTTACACCCGGTTTTATTAAACTAACACCATATTCTCTTGCTTCAGCTGCTATCTCTCCAGCTTTCTTATACTTGTCATAAATCGTATCATCCATTTTAAATCGCATCCAATATATCATCCTGTTTTATTGGACCTTTCCGCACGATAATAGGTTTGTGTGATGTTAAATCTACAATAGTAGATGGTTTTTCATCTAATCTGCCATTATCTATATATTCTGAGATGTTATCGCTAAACTGTATCCTTAAATCATTTATTACATATGATGTTTTTTTTCCATGAATATTTGCACTTGTAACACTGAGTGGACCAAACTTTGATAATAATTCTAATGCAATATCATTTTTTGGTATCCTTACAGCTATATTGTCAAGACCACCTGTAACAATACTTGGAACTGAATTCTTTTTCTTTAAAATTAAAGTAAGTGGACCGGGTAGGAACCGTTTAGCTATTCTTTTTACTAATTCGTTTGTATGTGAAATTTTATCAATTTCATTGATATTCGCAACTGCAACAGGTAAAGGATTTGAATAAGGACGTTTTTTAATCTTAAAAATTTTTTTTATTGCTTCACTGTTGTATATGTCTGCCCCTAATGCATATAATGTATCTGTTGGATAGACAATGACTTCTCCATTTTCGAGGGCTTTTATTGATTTTAATAAAAAATTTTTTTTCATTTCTATTACTTTTCTTTTCTTATAAAATCACCTAAAGTCAAACCGGCATTAATATGATGATCTGTTGTAACTTTCTTCACCTCTTCCAATAGAGAAATACCTAGTTCTTTTTCCAACTTAGCAATCATTTTATCAGAAGGTCTTAAATCCCCATTTTCAATTTTTGATATTGTTACGGTTCTTTCTCCAATTTTAAATCCAAGATCTTCTCTAGATAATCCTTTTTTTTTTCTTGCTTGCTGAATTATTTCAGACCAATTTGATACAAGCTCTTTATCCATATCTTTGTAAATGTCTTTTGGTATGGATTTACGTGCCCTTTGAGCAACAAATTTCTTGACTTTTGTGGGGGTTTTTGAAATGGGAACTACATTTTCCCCATGCTTAATACAATCTGGGCATAACATCATATTCACACCATCAATCGTAGCATCCCTGCATCCCCTACTTTCTCTACCACAAAGTTCACATTGCATTTTTTACCTCCAAATAAAACAACAATGTAATTACAACAATCCTGCTTTCTGAAGAATCATAATATCCTCAGTGCTAAGTTTTTCTCCCCTTTTAAATCTCTCATATATCTCATTTGCTTCCTTTTGAACTGCAGAAACATCTGCCATTTTTTTCTTTTTATCTTTCGTTTTTTCAAAGGTAGTAATCCTTTTTTCTAGATCATGTATTTTATTTACATAATCTATAAATTCTCGATGAACTGTATCCGCTTCTATCTTAGTTAGAACAATATTTTCCTGTATCTCTGTTGTTTTTTTAACTAAATTATCAAGCTGGCTAAGAGAATCTATCATACTCTGATGTTCCTCTTGAGCTTTCTTAGCCATCTTTTCGACTATGTCATGCTGTTTTTCTGCTTTTTGTTTAGATAATTTTTCCTCTTCAATAGCTTTTTTTAGTTCCGGATCCTTATTTAACTGTTCTTCCTGTTCTTTTATTTTTGTATGGATTTCTTTTATGGCTTCGATTAATTTTTTTTCTTTTTTAGAAGACATTGGTTGTGTCATCTGTTCATTTTCTAACTTCCTAAGATTCTGTTTAAGGACATTTAGATTTACCCCTGAAGCAGATGATCGCTCTCTTTCCAGATCCTTAATTTTTTTCTTTAATTTAAAGTGATTTTTAATTATTTCGTTTCTTAATTCTTTTGCATGTTTTACCCTTTCGTTATATTCATCCCTTCTCTTTTTATGTTCACTTATTTGGTTTCGAAATTGTCTAATTTTAGCATTTATTTCATCTCGTTCTTTTGCCATTGTCTTGGATTTATCGTGTAAATCATCTCTTTTTCTTTTAAATTCGTTAGCTTTTACTTGAAAATCGTCCTTTTCCTTTTTCATTGTTTCAATAGATTCGTCGTCCATTTTAAGCCTCTAATTGGAACATAAAACATTCAGGTAAAATATTAGGTCTTTATTAAGTATTTCGAAAGATAATAAATAACGATTATGTATCGGTATTTAAAGGGATTTTTAAAAATAGCTCATTTAGCAGAATTTATTTAACAATATCTTTTTTTCTTTTTTTAAACGTTAATACTCCATCAACAATAACTGCTAAAATTCCTGTTATAAAAACCATATCAAAAATACTTGCCCCACCAATAACTGCAAATCTTGTTGTTTGTACGTTGGTTCCTAATAAATTTATTAAGTGGAAAAAATCTGCACCTATTAAAACACCTATTGTCCCAGAAATGTAAGCAAACGGAGCTGCTTTCCGTATATCCTTCCAATATAAAATTATCGAAGCTAGGCTGGCAAAAAATATTGGAAGAAGCCAAAAAGGAAACTTAGCAACTATCCCTTTCTGAGGAATTGGTTCTGTTACAAAATAGGTGATAATTGCCACAATTATTATTCCAAGAAATACTTTGGATAGTTGAAGTTTGTTTTTAATGTATAAATAAATGCTTAAAATGATAGGAATTACAGCCCCTCCAGTATTAATACCAACTATCCAATTTCCATAAGTAAAAAGATGAATATTTGAAAAACTAATTCCGACATACCCATCAACTATTCCAGATCCAAGTAAAAATGAAATAAAAACAATTATAATTGCTTCTAAAGAAGTAAAACCCATGGACTGAAAAGCTCTGGTAATAATCAGATAACCTAAATAAAGAGCAATAAGTGGAATTAGTATGTAAAGAATATAAATGCTAATTTGAGTTAATACTGACGTTGCTAGTATCATTCATTTTGCTGGATAAAACAACAATTTATAAATATAATGATATTTTGTTTTAAATCTTTGATTTTCAGCATTTATAAATCTATTAAATCCAAAAAATTTAAATTTACAATAAACAAAAATGTTACCATATTAATGGTTAAAATATGGTTTTGTTATAATGTTCAAAATATTAAGAGAAACTTATATATAATAGAGTAACATATAATGTTTAACATAATCGGGGGTAAAATAATATGAACCATAAAAATGTTAGAATAGAGGCTGCTATGTTAGCCATATTACTCCTGGGAGCAGTCTTTTTTGTCCCAGCAAGTTCTATGGATGACAACACGGAAGAAAAATCAGTAATAAATGATTATCGAACCGTAGATCGCGTCTATCAAAATAAGGATATAGATCTCGGACCTTTTGTACTGGATAGAAAATACATTATTGATACAGAAACTGTTCCACTTGACAGAAGTGATTATGATGATGCTGGATATAGAAAAGATGCGGGAGATTCAAAAACACGAGCAAATGCTATATATCCTGGAGAAAAGGTAGATAATTCACCCGGGAGGGCCGTAACAGGAAAACTCAGCTCAAGTGATGATGAAGATTGGTACTTTTTCTCAGTTTCTGATGGTCAAGGTATCGACATTACTGTTACTCCAAGTTCTGGTTATGATTTTGATCTTGCTTTGTATGATGATAGTGAAGTATTAAAAGCTTCATCAGCAAGTGGTGGAGCAGGTGTTGCAGAATCCGTTTTTTTCACTTCAGAATACACTGGCTATTATTACATGCAGATCGTGTTTAGCGGTGGTCCTGGTGAAGGCTCATATACCTTTGATGTAAATCTAGATCCCCAAAATGATGCAAATACTGGAGATGACGCAGGGGATACATTCGCTGAAGCTGTTTTAATAACTCCGGGAGATTATAGTGGATATCTTGATATAGATGATCCATATGATTATTACAAATTTGTGGTAAGTTCGGGAGATGGCATTCATTTTGAGTTAGAGATGAAAAATATTGCAATTCTGTCTGACTTTGATATCCTATTATACGATGAAAATGAAGATTTAGTCCATTATCAGAAATACTATTATAATGATGAGTTGTGGTATCCAGTTCCTACTGGTGTTTCAAATGAACAATGGAGGGTGAGAATTGAGATTTTCCCGGGTTGGGTAAATATACCAAAACCAACTGAATGGGAATATTACGCTTATGGCTCAGGTGCATATAATCTTGGATTTTCTATTGAATCAAGCGCTCCTGCTCCTCCCGATCCAATACCTCAACCTCAAATAACTCCTATTGCAAAAACATTTACAATCAACAATGATCCAGATAGTAACAACGATGAGTATGGATATCTAGCATCTATACCAGCATGCAACTATTTGGAGGGTGGAGATAGATATCTTGCACCTATTGTTTATGATGGAGATGACACATCTACTAATTATTTCGAAACGGAAGATTATCGCGGAGTTGTTGATGATACTACTGATTATCTATTAGATGATTGGAATGAATATTTAGATTCACATGGAAAGGTTGCTGCTGAATATTCTGTTCCTGCAGATCCAATTGAAGCAGCTGCTGAAATTGCAACAAATAACTGGGTTTCCTCAGATCTTGCTGTAATTGCTCTTGATGGTAGTGATTATGAGGATGAGGTAAAAGAGGTACTGAAAAAGACAAAGACATTAAAACGCCAAGTTGACGAAGAAATGCTATTCAGTGACGATCCTGATGCAGCTAAAGAATTTGGTGTTACTAGATTTATTTGGCCAAAATGGTGTGCTATGATTATTAGTGTTAGTGGCATCTCAATTCAATCTCATAGTTCCTCAGCTGCAGTATTAGCCCAAATCTTTCCACAGTTTATGAATCAAGCTGCAAAAGATTGGCCAATACCTTATGACGGTGGCGGAGATACCTACTTATATTATCCACTTACCCAGCCAGGCATATGGTCTGCTGCTTCACAAGTATCACCAAATAATTATGATACAATAACCCTTCAAAAATTAGCTGGCCATCGACACAAAATTAAGATTAGAAACGCTGATGCAGACTCAGTTTTAAAAGTAACCGTTTCAACAGATACGATGTCTGATCTTCAAGTATTTCTTGTTGATCCTAAAGGTCATATCCGTGCTCCTGATATTCCTCAGTGGAATGGCCCTGTCCTACCAATTCATGAATGGTATGGATTTGAAAATCCACCAGTAAATCCATGGAGCAATTGGGAACCTGATGATCATCTCGATTGTTCTGCTGAAGTACTTCACCCTGAAGCTGGAAAATGGACTGCTATTGTTGTTCCTCGATATGCAGAGAATTCAGGTTCAACAAAATATACAATCACAGCTGAGTTAAGAAAGACCNNACCAATGCAAAGAGAGCCGATGCTGCTATATCTGCTGCAAACGCTGCAGTAATAGGTTCATTGGAACATGCACCACTTTTGTATGTTACCGAAGATTCAATACCATCTGATACACAAAGTGCAATAAATGACCTAGGTGTGAATAATGTTATAATTGTTGATAGAGGAGGAAGGATTTCTAACTCTGTTAAAAACGATTTACCACCAGCAACCGATGAATTAACAACAATGCAAGAAATTATTGACTATATCAAAGATTATGGCGCTTCTGAGAACTATATTACAATTACTTCTATTAAATCAGGGGATGGATACTTTGCACCATCTGCAATGCTTGCAGCGTACCATGGATCACCTGTACTTCGTATTGGTGAGGCTCTAGGTAATCCGGCTGGAGTTGCAGATCGAATAGAAAGTTGGAGACTTTGGGCAGGAACATACTATCATGGCTCTCGTGCTCCGGGACATCTCCCAGGACATGACGAACCAATCGAAGATATGACTCAACTACAGCTTGGAATTAAATTATTAAAGTATCTCCTAGGTATGTCGGAAGAACATCCACCTCTTGGTTGGGATGCAAATCTACGCTGGAAAGGAGAACTCCATGATGCTATTCGTGACTGGACTGATAGTTTTGGATTGGATGTAGAGGGTGAAAAAGAAGCATTCTGTTTTGTTGCACCACGAAAAGACATTTATTTACCAGCACATTCGGTTATGATGGGTAATGAATCCTATGCAGGTCATATCCCTGGTATTACCCCTGCATATGCTTCAGCTCTTGTGGTAAGAAATATCTTATACCCCGCAGTGATATTTGGAAATCCAAATCGTCACATTACCACTACCGATTTTATGAACTATCCTGATGGCGACTCTTGGACAGATAATACCGGTACTCCAAATAGTGTAATTTCAACTCGGGTAATCAAACATTACTTCAACGCACATGGGAGAGAATATATAGGACATTGTCTGTGGGATGCCCATCTTGAACAAATGAATAATGGTACGAGTGCATTTTACTACTCAGGACACGGAACGGGTGGTAGCGGTCAATCACATCAATATTATCAAACCGAACACAGTAAATATCCCGAGCAAATATGGTGGGATGCATGGCGTGGATATTCCTATGATACCTGGAAAACAGCGCGTAAGAATGGACGAGTATGGTATAATCCTGAACCACCAGAATTATACGATATAATTCATTATGACCACGTTGATGGTCTTTACGATAATCTAGGGAGCACTGCGGTATTTTACATGTCGTGTTCAACTGCAGAACAGTTTGGACCAATGGTAGCTCTTGATCATGGTGCTGTGAGTTGGTACGGAAATTCAGGAACAGGTGTATGTCCACAAGCAGACTTACAAGATGATTGGTTCTTTGAAGATGCAATGCTTTATGGAGATTCTATTGGCTATGCATACTCAGAAACAGTCTGGTTACATCAGAGAGATTATACAACTCGCGATCCGACAGCAATGTATGGACCTTCATCCAGATATCCAGGTTATCCAAACACAACTGTGCAATGCATATATGGTGATCCAAACCTAATCGTATTTAGCCCAGAATGGGAATCACCAGTACCAGTAGATGCTTAAAAACATCTACACTCTCTTTTTTTCTTTTTAAAATTTACCAAATCATACTTGCCAATGTTGTTTTTAGCCAGAAGAATCTAAATAAACTATGATGATTCTTTAGTTCACATATATTAGTTGCTATAATGTAGAACGAGAACACCAAAACCATCTAATATGAATGTCTCCCACTTTAATGGTAATGTATAAAAAACATTTTCTATATGCCCAGTATAGCCCAGAATACAGCCATTATTTTCGCTAATTAAATTTCCATCAATCTGTAAGTTCCAACCAACAACTTTCTCTTTACACTCAGGAGTATATTCAACTAAAATACCTTTCGCATTGTTAAAACTAAAAAAAGGAATAGAATGCCAAAATGGCACACTTCTCACACTACCATCTGATTCATTAAAATCTCCTACTGTTTTTATTTGAGCAAGGATATATACTACAATATTAACATTACTTGAGTTGATAATTTCCTGAATCTCTTCAGATGTTGCATTCCCATTTTTAATAATCTCAAAAATAGTTTTTTTTATTACTTCCTTAATTTTTGAATCTTGTATAAAAAGAAATCCTCGAAATAGATATTTGAGATGTTCTCTTGTTAATTCTTTATCCTGTTGAAGATAAACATTTTCATACAACTCTAAACCTTTACCAACGACAGAGGTGAATGATACACCAATCAAGATGCTTATTGCTATGATACTGCCGATGAGTATCTTGTTATTCATTATCATAAGAACTTCCATACCTTCAATGTTTTAGTGGCATTGTTTCCCCTATTATCATAGACCACGGTTTTTATTTCATACCTAAAAAATACTTTATTCTTCCATGTCCAATATAATGTATTTTTATTAGAAATTGTTTTTAATTCATTATTGATGTATAATTCAATTTTATTAATTCCAGATTGATTATCTATTGCATTTATAATAATATCTATCTTACCGATTATAATTGTTGTAAAGAAGGATAATACCTTTTTATTCTTAAGGTAAATATGACCTTTTACTGGTTTAATTAAATAAATTTGTGGGGGTTCCATTTCAAAACTAACGAGTGGATATCTATCCTGATTCATACCTCCAGATATATTGTATGGAATATCACCGATTCCATCACTCCCAGGTATGTCCTGATTAGGACCCTTAAAAATATCTGGTCCATTATAATCATTCCAAAAGTTACCTCCAGATGGGTATCCGTTATCCCAAATGTTACTACATTCATCATAAGCATTTGGATTATTGTTGATTAAGTTATTGTGAAATATTAGGTTGTGATTGCTAGAATCGAGGAGAATACCTTCACCGTTGTTCGAGGTGATGTTGTTACCAGTTATGTTGTTTCTGCTAGAGAAACGTATTCTTATGCCTCCCCAGTTGTTCAATATGATGTTGTTATCTGTGATAATAGTATCGTTGGAATATCGGAGTTCTATACCATAAGCACTGTTGTTTTGGATATTGTTGCCATTGATAGTGGGATTACTAGAATCATGGAAGTATATGCCAGCATAACCGTTATTTAAGATATTGTTGTTAGTGATAATAACATCGTTACTGAAAAAAATGAGACTTATACCATCATATTCGTTTAAAATAATGTTATTGTCTTTGATGGCGTTGCAGCTGGATTCCCAAAAACCAATTCCCTCTTCATTGTTTGATATATTATTACATGTTATTGTATTGTCGTTTGAATACCATAGTAGTATTCCAATTCCACCTCTGTTCGAAAAGATAGAATTATTAGCAATAATGTTATTGCTAGAACTATAGAGTTGAATACCGTCCTGGTTTGAGCTTATATTATTCCCCTTAAATAGATTACTTTCTGCTTGCACTATCCAAATTCCAGAATCATCATTATTGTTAATATCACAATCCTCTATTTGATTATATCTTGTGAGTTTACTGACACCATTCCTTTCCAAATAAACACCCGTCCATCCATTATTTTGAATAATACAATTTGTGACTCTATTCCAATTGCTAGTATTTCCCTCCCAACCATTTTCAATAAGTATTCCATGTTTCCATGCTTTAGTTATTGTAAATCCGGAGATATTTATGTAGTTAGAACACCTAACCAAAATACCATTTTTTGGATAAACAAAATTTCCATCTATTATGGTAGTTTTTTTATCTTCACCAATTAAAGTAATATTATCTTTTAAGGTGAATACAATATTCTCAAAATACGGTGAAGAATCATTATACACAAACA
>JABAOC010000940.1_pt2 | contig 22061 bp, 15 predicted proteins | sample 7062161 | NCBI WGS metagenome assembly JABAOC01 (sample SAMN14538625, study PRJNA623070) | marine sediment metagenome | biome: marine biome [ENVO:00000428]; feature: marine pelagic biome [ENVO:01000023]; material: deep marine sediment [ENVO:00002113] | place: India: Gulf of Khambhat ... | reverse complement strand
GCTGTTCATAATTCGCCCTGGCCTGTCCTTCGCCCGGTGACGAATCACGGACAGGGAGAGTTTCCCACGCGCATCCTTGCGCATTTGGGGCCCCGGACAGGGACCCGGGACCCCAGAAGCGATACATCGCTTCTGGGAGCCCCACCAAACGCGATCTACGGCGTTTGGGAACCCAATCGAGGCCCATACCGGCAGGGCACGGGCCTCGGACTCGCGCTCGGTTGGGGTGGACCCCGCCACGGGGCGGGACCACCGTGCGGCCCATGAGACAAACATGGGGTCGCGATCGGACGCGGTCAGGGCGTCGGCCCCGGCGTGGTGACGCGGATATCGTCGATGTAAATCCGGCCGGTGCCGTCCGGGCTCTTGTCGCCCACGCCGATGTACAGCCGCTTGACCCTGGCCAGATTCACGCCCGCCAAATCGCTCACCGGAATCTTCCACTCCGTCCAGGCGATGAGGTTCACGGCGCCTGGGTCAGGGTGAGTCACCGTGACGGTCTTGTTGCTGCTGTCCTGCACCGTCACGTACAGCGGACCCGGATCGTTGCCGGGATTCGCCCCGACGTTGGCGACCTTCCAGTCACCCGAGATCGAGCCGCTGNNGCCGATATAGACGCTGCTCCCCATGCCGATGGTCTGCGGATTGGGCGAAGCGTCGGCGCCGGTATTCTCGGTGTCCGGCTGCTGGATCCAGGTCTTGCCGTCCGTCGAGTAGTAGGCGGTGAACATGCTGCCCTTGCGCTCGACTTTGACCCAGAGCGGCAGCGTCACCGCGCCGGTGGCGCTGTGAGCCGAGACGGCGCTGCCCCCTGCAGCCGGGCGGTTCTGGAAGGCGCGGCGGCCGTCGGGCGTCGGGAACATAAACGCATACGTCGAGGCCGGGTCCAGACTGGCGCGGATCATCACGCCGGGCTTCGCCCAGGCGGAGGTGTTGGTCACGCTGATGACTTTGGCGGAGATGGCCCCGTCGCCGTTGAGCGTCTTGTACACGTAGCGGAAGTTGTCGGCCGTGCCCCAGATGTCCCCGGTATTGGAGCTGATGGTGTACTGCCCGGGCGCGGTCTCGAGGAACGTCGCCGCATTGCCTCGAACCCACAGGCTCAGGTCCGTCACGCCGTAGCCGGTCCAGTCCTGCGGGCTCGTCCACTCGCGGTAGGCCTCGCTGTAGAACGGCGAGTTGACGTTGTTGTAATCCATGGGCATCGACTGTTTGCCGCCGTGGACGATCGTGCGCTCGGCGAACGGCGGGTCCCAGTTGCCGACCGTCGAGCCGTTGTCTTGCGTGGTCCAGCCGTCGATCCAGGTTTCATAGATGCGCGTGCCTTTGTTCTCCTCGTCGTTGTAGCTCTCGAAATCATCGACGATGAGGTAGCCGGGCACGGTGAATCCCCAAACGTTACCCTTGTGGACGGTGGCGTCATCGGCTTCGACTTCGTCGATGCGCCAGAAGTAGGAGCCGCCGCCGAACGCGACGAGCCCGCCCAGAGAGAAGCTCGTGCCGGTCTGGCGGCCCTGGTACTCGGCCGCGGTGGTATCGGCGGTCTTCACGGCATCTCTATCAACACCGAAGTACACGTCATGTTTCACGGCCGTGTCGCCGGGCGACCAGCTCAGGTCCGTCGCATCGCGGATGTCCACGTTGGCCCCCGGCTTCGGCTGCGGGTCCCAGGCCAGTCGTATGTCGCCGCGCATGGCCTCTTTGATCTCCTCCGACGTCAGCGCCACGTTGTAGACGCGGACATCATCAACCATGCCGTCCCAGAATTCCACGGCACTGTTCACCTGCCGCCCGATGTGGGCACGGCTGGGAACAAGGTCCCACGTCTTGGCGGCCGAGGCCACCTCGATCCCATCGGCGTACAGCCGGGCCATGGCCCCGTCGTAGGTCAGGCAGATGTGATGCCAGACGCCGATGTCCCAGAATCCGTCCAGGTAGACGTCATCGCCGTAGCCGCCGCCGTAGAGAGCCGTGCCATTGATACCGATGAACATGGCCTGACTCGTCGCCGGCGAGCCCCAGGCCGCGATCCAGCGCCAGCCCGTGGCGACCGAATCGGTCTTGCCCCAGCCGCACAGGCTCCGCGCCGCGGTGCCGGACGGCCAGGCTGCGGGATTCCCGAAATCCACGTAGTCATCGACCCCGTCCAGGTCCAGAGCATCCCCGTAGTAACCCTCGACCCACTGCGGACCGCCCCAGAGCGTGCCGTAGTAATCCCAGCCGGAATAGTCGACGGCTTCCCCGGACTTCTCGTCCTCCAGCTTGTACCAGCCCACGAGAGTCGGATCGGACTTGGGTATGATCGGCCGGACAGTGAAGCTCCAGACGCTGCCGGTCACCGTGCCCGCGCTGCCCACTTCATCTATGCGCCAGTAATAAGTCATGCCGCGTTGCAGTGTGCCTGGCGTGTAGGAGAGTGCAAATTGTTGGCCAGCTTTAAGCGTGTCGGCGGTGCCGGCCTCGACGGCGGCGCGGTCCGTGCCGAAATAAGCGTCGTGCCTCGTCGCCCCCATCCCGGCCTGCCATTCGAGCATGACGTTGGGATCAACGTAGGCGGCACCGTCGTTGGGCTTCGGCGCCCAGGCATTCTGCGGCGTCGCGGTAAAGGACCATACGTCACCGGTGCGTATCGTGCCGTCGCCCTCGACCTCATCAATCCGCCAATAATAAGTAGCGCCGGATTTCAGCAGCGCGTATTGCGCCACATAAAACGGGAGATAGTGCACTTGAGGACCCACCAGGTCCGCCTCGGTCAGTTCGGGTGTGGTGCCGAAGTAGACTTTGTGGAACACGGCCAAGCCACCCGGCTCCCAGGACAGCAACGGCATACCGACACCCATGGCTCCGTCCGCCGGCGAGGGGTCGGAAGCCTTGAGGCCGACGTATTCAGCCGCCCGGATGATGTCCTCGACAGGAGGGTGACCTCCCCGGTCCCAGAGCCGGACGAATCCGCGGAAGGAGTCGCCTTTCACATAATGTCTCACCCACGCGGCGGCATTGCCAGCCGCGTCCGTCGCCAGAATCGTCACACCGGCACTGGCCGAAATCGGCCGGACCGACGCCCAGGTCTGCGTCAGACCCCACTTGACGCCGGCCGCCGTGATCTTCACTGTCTGGTTGGTGTCCCAGACGGCAATATCGGTAACGAAACCCAGGATGGCGTTTGCCCCGGCCGTCTGCGGGTTGGTGAAGGTGCCGTCGGCCGCGGCAATGTCCCAGAACGGGATGTCCGCGTAGAACACGATCTTGCCGCCCGCATCCAGGTACTTGCGGAGCGTACAAGTCGCGGTCAACGTCTCCACGACCGTGTTCGGCGCGTTGTCGCGCGCGAACACCACCACGCTGAACTCCTTGTCGGCGATGCGGGCATCCATCCAGGTCTTGAGTTGGTCGGCGTCGAGCAGCTCGTAGCCGGCCGCCACGCAGGCGTCGCGCACCGCCACCGAGTCCGCCTCGGCGGCCCAGTTCGTGCGGTACCGCGCGTCCCAATAGACCGCGCGCACCCATTCGACCTCTGCGGCCTGGGCCAGCGCGGGCCCCACCAAGGCAAAAAGCGTCAGACACAACAATTGCTTACGCATGGCAGTCCTCCTTCCAATACGGGTTGCTGAAAACTCCGTGATCGCGATCGGGCCACGCCAGCCGTTGCCTCAGGCCGAATCGGGACCGGGCTCCCAGGTGCGAAACATCGCGCTTGGGGACCCTCCCAAACCCAGTGCCTCGGACTTGGGGGCCTGGCGTTCTGTCATTCGTATGAGCCAACACATGCACCCGCGAGCCTCCTGAAGGGTTCGGGCTCCCCAACGCATTATTTCGCGTTTGGGGCCCAATCCTGTGCCTTGAACTCGCTTGTTTTTTATTGTAGCCGCCCCGCCACACGCAAGTCAAGGAACTTTTTGTCCCGGCAAGCTGTGACAGAAAGACTCGCCCGGGTCCGGACTGCCGCAGCCCGGAGAGAAGAGGGTGGCTGATCCCGGGGCTCGGGGTCCTGAACGCGGAAGGGTCCCCCACACGCGATATATTGCGTGTGGGAACCCAATTCTGCGTTGGGGAGGCTTTCCCAAGCGCCGAGGCCCATGTCGGAAGGGCTCGGGCCCCCAAATCCGATGTGTCGGATTTGGATCCCGTTCCCAAACGCCTTGTTTCACGTCTGGTGGGGCTCCCAGAAGCGATGTATCGCTTCTGGGGTCCCGGGTCCCTTCGGAAGGTAGGCATGGGTCGCAGCGAAAAGATGCCGGTGCCGGCAAGGACGCAAAAGGGGACCCCAAACGCGATACATCGCGTTTGGGAACCCAAGAATCTCTGGGTCATCCCGCCGGCGGACGAGCGGGCGGAGCAGCTCGCCAAATCTCTGAAGATTTCGCCGCTGGTAGCGCAGGTGCTCATCAATCGCGGAGTCACCGAAGTCGGCGCGGGAAGCGTCTTTCTGCGGCCGAAGCTGACCGAACTGATCCGACCCGCGCGGATGCCGGGGATCGAGCCGGCGGTGGCCCGGCTGCGGGATGCCATCGAAAAGAAGGAAAAGATTACCATCTACGGCGACTACGACGTCGACGGCATCACGGGCGTTTCCATCCTGTGGGAGCTGCTGACGCTGCTCGGCGCCCAGGTCGATTACTACATTCCGCATCGTATCGACGAAGGCTATGGCCTCAACAGCGATGCCGTGCGGTCGCTCGCCGAGGCGGGCACCCGCGTTCTCGTGACGGTCGATTGCGGCGTCGCGGCGTTCGCGGCGGCCGACCTGGCGCGGCAGCTCGGCCTGGACCTGATCATCACCGACCATCACCAGCCGGGCCCGGCGCTGCCGAACGCGGCGGCCATCGTGCATCCAGCCCTGGAAGCATCGTATCCGAACCAGGAATCGGCCGGGGCACTGGTGGCCTATAAGCTGGGCTGGGCGATTGCCGAGGTATTCAGCGGCGGGTCGCGGCTGGAGCCGAGGCTGCGCCAGTTCATGCTCGATGCGACAAGTCTGGCGGCCATCGGGACGATAGCCGACGTCGTCGACCTATGCGGCGAGAACCGCGTGCTGACGAAGTTCGGCCTCCAGGCCTTGCACGAGACCAGGCTCTGCGGCCTGCAGGCCCTGATCGAGACGTCGGGCATCCGGTCGCAGGGGATGGACAGTTGCTCGATCGGTTTTCGACTGGCGCCGGTGCTCAACGCGGCGGGGCGGATGGGGCACGCGCGGCTGGCCGTCGAGCTGCTCACCAGCACCAGCGAGATGCGGGCCGCACAGATTGCCCGGTACCTCAAGGAGCAGAACGTGCAACGCCAGCAGTGCGAGCGCAAGATGCTCAAGCAGGCCTGCGAGATCGTCGTCGAGCGCGGCCTGAATCACCCGGATCGCCGGAGTATCGTCCTGGCCAATGAGGGGTGGCACACCGGCGTTCTGGGCATCGTCGCGTCCCGGCTCGTCGACAAGTTCTTTCGTCCGGCCATCATGATCAACGCCTCGCCGACCGAGAACGGCACGGCCCAGGGCTCGGCCCGGTCGGTCCCCGGTTTTTGTATGCTCTCGGCGATTCAGGCCTGCGCGTCGCACTTGACGAGTTTCGGCGGCCATAAGATGGCGGCGGGCCTGACCATTTCGCCGGAGAAGATCGAGCCGTTTGCCGCGGATTTCGAGGCCTATGCGGCGAGCAATTTGCGGGAGGAGGATGTCGTCGCCCGGCTGGACATCGACGCGGAGGCGCCCCTGCGACAGTTTACCCGAGACGCCGTCAGCCAGCTTCGCATGCTCGGCCCCTTCGGTGAAGGCAACCCGACGCCGCTCTTTGCCACCAGGGGCGTGCGGCTCATCGCGGCCCCCCGGCGGGTCGGCTCCACCAACGACCATCTGCAATTCGCCATTACCGACAACACGGCGACCGTCCGGTGCGTCGGCTTTCGCATGGGGCACTTGGAAAAAAGGCTGCTCGACCACGAATTCTTTAATATTGCCTATGAGGCCCAGCTCAACCGCTACAACGGCAACACCAACGTCGAATTCATCGCGGTGGATATCCAGTTCGAATGAGGATAACGTATATTGATCGAATCGGAAGAGATTGTCGGTGGTGAGTGGGCCGAGTGGTATCGGCTCACCCCCTTGCAGCGCTGGCACGCCAGCGGCGAGCTGTGGGAGCACTATCTGCAGATCGGAGGTTCGCTTGATCCCGAGCCGGATACGGAAAGTCCTTTCTACGATGGCCGACCACCGGGTCCGTGCCCTGCTGATGGGCGGCCAGGCGTGCGTGTTCTACGGCGGAGCGGAATTTAGCCGCGACACCGACCTGCTCATCCTGCCCGACGCCGCTGCTGCGACCGCCACGAATCCCAGGAAATGGTGTGCGTAGTTGCGCCCCCCCGGTCTCCCTTTGTAGACATGGGGATGACTTTCTGATTACGTATAGACCAAAACAGGGTGCCCGTTCGTGTAACATGCGACGAACGTTCTTCATTCGGTCGGGAAGGCACTGAATGCTGGAAGACAGGCTGTTGGTATGGCAATTCAAGTGCGGTAGCCGTCAGGCTCTTTGCCGGATCTATCGCAAGTATGGGGACTATCTGCTGGCCCTGACAACGGCTCTCTTGCAGGATGTGAACGCGGCTGAGGACGTAGTGCACGATGTTTTCTGCAAGCTCATTGAATCCAGAGAGAAATTCAAGCTCGACGGAAGCCTGAAGAGCTTCCTGGCGACCTGCGCCGTGAATCTGGCGCGCGACAAACTCAGAGCCAGACACCTGCAGCCTTGTGGACTGGAGGAAGCGGCAGCGACCGCCTTGGATACGAATGAGCCGCAACAGGTTGCCATCTTTGGAGAAGAGACACGTGGCCTGAATCATGCCATCGCACAGCTTGAATATGAGCAGCGAGAGGCAATCCTGCTGCATCTGCGAGGCCGCATGAAGTTCAGAGAAATAGCAGGCTTGCAGGGAATTTCGATCAACACGGCGAAAAGCCGGTATCGGTACGGCATAGAGAAGCTTCGGACCATCTTATGTGCCCATGAGAAGAAACATGAAATCAGCGAAAGACATAGAACAGTCAATTAAGAACTTGGCGGTCGAGTCCAGTGCCCCAATACATAACAGGATTCTCGAGAAGCTGCTGACGAGACTGGACAAGTCGAAGAAATGGGCTGCAGCCGGACAGGCGAGTGCATGGACAACCATGCTGTGGCGCAGAGCCGGCTACCTGGCTGCGACATTGCTCGTCATTTTTTCCTTGGTGGCGTGCTTTGTCCTATCCGGACAGGTCGCCGACCTCAAGGAGGAGCTGAAGCAAGCGCGGCGGGATATCGCTGTTGTCCCCACTGGCCATACAACCACCATCAACTTGTATTTGAAAGAGCACCAGGATGTCGTCGCCCGTCATGCTTCCTTCAGTCCGGCCACGTCACAGCCGGCACAGATGCGTGTGAGCCGACATGACATCGTGTATTATGAATTTCTTGATGATGAACCGCAATACATGAGCCCCGGCATTATCATCAGAGGGCCTTCGTCTGAGCGGGAAATCGACTCGTCCAGGGCTCCCGCAATTTCCAACGGTCACGCGCTCACCTTATCTGAAGCGCGAGAGACCGCCGATTTCGACCTAGTATCGCCATCATGGCTAGATCCCGGCTATGCACTCGATCAAATCAGACGGATCGAAGGTCGGGATGCTCTGCATATGCTGTATACGGATGGGGTCAATTCGGTATCGTTGTTTGAGCAACCTTTAGATGGGCAGCGCGGGCTTGAGCCCAGGGATTTCAGAGAATACGCCGTGTATCGCAACAAGGAGCAAGCCGGGGGGACTATTCTTGCATGGAGGGACCATGAGCTTTCATATGTCCTGATCGGCAATGCCGAGATGCCACAATTGATGGATATGGCGCAGTCAATCAGCGCCGGAAGATAGAGGGAAGAGAAAATGAGTAACAGAATACCAATCTCACTAATGATATGCTTTGTTTCTTTGGTTGTTCCCGTATTATCTGCTGTGTCATTTGCGGGCGGTGAATCAGAAACGAATGCGAAGGCTGAGCAGTACTTCGAGAAGGCAAATGAGCTGCGCAAAGCCAAAGAGTACGATGCTGCTGTTGCCGAATACGGAAAGGTAATAAGCCTCTTACCCAAGAGTAAGGTCGCCCGGAATGCACGGTATTGGATAGGGCAGTCCCATTTCGAGGCAGGAAGGTACGATGCCGCATTGGCGGCATTTCAGAAACTTCTGGATGAGTATCCGGCCAGTGCGATTGTCGCGTCAACAAAGCAGATGATAGAGCGCGTGCAACAAGCGAAAAAGAACGACTCACTTTTTGAGGCAGCAAGTGATGGTGATATCGAAACGGTCAAACTACTCATTGCTGACGGGGCGGCCGTCAATGCGAAAGACGAGCAGGGTCGGACGTCCCTACACCGTGCCGCAAGACTCGGTCGCAAAGCGGTGGTTGAATATCTGCTCGCCCAAGGAGCCGATGTCAATGAAGCAGCTCCACTTCACCGGGCGGCAGCTTATGGCCACAAGGATGTAGTTGAAGTCCTGCTCAACAACGGCGCGAACGTGAATGCATTCGACAAGGGTTGGACACCTCTGCATTACGCAGCCCTCTACGGCTATACGGAGTTGCTCACGCTGCTCATCGACAATGGTGCGGATGTAAATGCCAGGGTGACGAGTGAACAGTGGAAGGGCTGGACAGCTTTGCATATGGCGGGGCGGTATGGGAGCAGTATCGACGTGGTTGAACGCCTTATCGACAACGGTGCTGACATAAATTCAAGGGACGATAAAGGCAACACTCCTCTGCACACGGCTACCAGATGGGCCCGCCGGATTGAGGTGGTAGAGTTGCTATTGGACAAAGGAGCGGATGTCAATGCAAGGAATAATATGGGCCAAACACCGTTGCACGTAGGTCCTTTGCGTGATATTCCCCTGGACGTGAGGAAAGTGCAGATTCTCATGGGTCGCGGGGCCGATGTCAGCGCGAAGGACCAAAACGGCCGGACACCCCTGCACCACGCGGCGGCAAACGGCTTCGTCGAAATCGTGCAAAGGATGATTGCGGCAGGAGCGGACGTCAATGCCAAGACCAACGACGGTATGACACCTATAGATGAAGCCCTGCGCATACCCGGGACAATTCAACCAAGGCTTGGAGTACGCTGCCGCCAGCTTGACGTCGCGGACCTGCTGCTGGCAAACGGTGCCGACGTTTCAACTATAAATGTGGCTGCCTACGCAGGCGACTTGGACAAGGTGAGAGAACTTCTTCAAAACGGTGTAAGCGTCAATGCGAAACACGCATCTAAGCTCATGCCGTTACACACAGCCGCCAGTGGAGGTCACAAGGAAGTGGTCGCATTCCTTATCGCCAAAGGAGCTGATGTCAAGGGAGAAGGTCATTGGGATAGAACGCCCCTGCACTATGCTGCAATTGCGGGCCACAGTGAAGTGGCGGAATTGCTAATTGCCCACGGCGCTGAGGTTAACGTCGTAAAGGAAGAAGGTCGACGGACGATATTGCATGATGCAGCATACTATTGTAACACCGATGTGGCCAAGGTCCTCTTAGACAACGGTGCTAATGTTAATCCGATAGGCGGCGTCAACAGTCGCGCCCCGTTACATGAAGCTATGGATGGGGGCTCCATTGAGATGGTAAAGCTGCTCATTGCCAGAGGAGCAGATATCAACGTTGACGCTGGTCGCGGTACACCTTTGCATCGCGCGACAATGTACGGCCGCAAGGACATCGCAGAGTTGCTTATCGCTGAGGGCGCAGACGTGAATGCGAGAGAAGAAAGGTGGGGGTTCACGCCCCTCAATTCCGCTGTTCGTTACAACAAGAAAGAAATGGTCGAATTGCTTCTGGCCAAGGGGGCTGATGTAAACCTGGCAGATAACGAAGGCGTAACGCCATTGCGGCGTGCGGAGCAGAAAGACGATACGGAGATCATCGAACTGTTCCGCAAGCACGGGGCCAAGGAATGATTGCGGCACCAGAGCAATTCTCGGATCGGAAATTCAGCGTGGACACATGCCAACAGGGCCGGGCGTAGCTCGGCCCTTTCCATCTGCTGCCTGCGAAAAGCCAGTCCGGCGATGACGGCAGTATCTGCGGCAGGAGCTTGATGCCTTCGCCCCGGACGAACGCATAGGCTTCCTCCGAGGTTCTCTCGCGCGTGGGGCGCAATCGGCGGCGAGCACCGCTCTCTCCTACTTGGTCCTTCGGACCTCCGACCTCTCGATTTTGAATTGGCCGAGGGCGCTGGCCATGTTGAAGAAGTCGCCGGGTTCGCCGTTGCCGACGGCCAGGGCGATGTGGCCCGGGTCGTAGCCGCCGCGACCGCTGCCCTTGAAGGCGGCGTCCAGGCCGATCCACTTGCCGCCCCGGCCCCGGGCGTCGGCGCCGACGTAGGCCTGCGTCCAGGCGTGCCCGCCGAAGCCGTCCATGCCGCCAAAGCCTTCGACATAGGCAACGCCGACGGTGACCTGGGCGGGAATCCCGACGGCCCGGCACAAGGCCGCCGTCAGGACGGCGAACTCCGAGCAGTCGCCCTGGCGGCTTTCGAGCACCTCGACGGCGGAGGCGTACCCAACAGAGAGGCTTTTATGGGTGATGTATCGGGCAACGAAGGACTCGATCCGCCGGGCCGCTTCGGCCGCGTTCTTCGCATTGCCCACGGCCTTGCGGGCCAGCGCGACGATCCCTTCATGGTCGCTCTGCAAAAAGCGCGTCGGCTGGATCGCTTCGAGCAGCCTGGGGTCATCGCCCCGGTACGGGAAGACGCCGCCCCTTGACACCGTCGCGGGCTTGACGATCAGCGCTATTCTGCCGTCCGGCAGGCGCTTGGCGGCCTGGCTGTCGGTAGTCGGAATCACGAGATTGACGCCCCTGGCGGGACTCAGCGTATACGCGATGGCCGAGGCCGAGCCTAGATTCTCGAGGGACTCGGGGCTCTTGATGAACATCCTGTCGATCATCTCCAGCACGTCGTTGTCGCCGAGGGCGAACTCCTTGGGGCACGAGACCATCTCGACCTGCATGCCGGCGATGGGCACGATGCTCTTCAAGGTTCCGATGTCATCATCCACGTAACTGACGCCCGTAATCTGTCCGGCGCCGGGCATGTTCAGTGTGGTGGTCATTTCCGTCAGTTTCACAACGCGGCCGAGCAGGTCCACCTCCTTCTTGGGACCGATGGAGACCTTCTGGTTCACCGCCTGCATGACGCCCGGGCTGAAAACGTCCACCGTATACTCGGTACCGGCTGCGAGGCCGTGTTTCAACATCAGCAGGCGCAGGCCCTCGGCCATGACGGCCCCGCGGGGCCACACCATCGTGCTTTTCGCCTCCGTCCCCAGCGAAGAATTGGTCACCGCGACACTGCCGTCGGCGTTCACGACCCCGACGACCTTCATCATCACGGCCCCCAGGTACTGAACGGACTCGAACCGCAGGGGTTTGCCGGATGTCGTCTCGACGCTCGTTTCCCTCATGCGAATCGTCACCGGGATGCTTATCCGGCTGATCGTGATGCTTATGTCCTCGCTCGTGGTGACTTGCCCGGCCTCCTCGACGCGCGTATGGACGGCATGGCCGACCTTTTTGCCCTCCATGAAAACGGCCAGATATTCCGTCTCGGTCTCCGCCAGCACGGGCGAACAGACGACGGCAAGCAGGCAAAGACCCAGAAGCAGCTTTCTCTCTGTCATCGAATGATTCCTTCCTTCCAACAGCGGCGACATCCGCAGCCCATTTTGCCGGCCCTCACATGATTGGCCCGGCCCGCCCATTATACCTGTCAGCCTCAGCGTTTTCATCCCAAATCGCCCGAGACGCCTACTATGGGTGCGGTCGGCACTCGCTGCCAAATTCGAGCCGCCAAGCAGGGTGAGCGTCCGCGCGCTTCCCTCCCGTTTATCCGCGCACGACATCTCCGATCATCATGGCAACAGGGGCGAATGATGATTCGCCCCCTGCTGGAACAAGCGAGCGGGAACGCTCGCGGTTCCCCAAAAACGCTTCGTTTCGCGTGCAATGCGGCAGTTGTCAATCCCCGGCTGGGCCGTAGTATGAGCAATACGTCCTGTCGGACTCCCAGACCGTGACACAGTGAAGCTGGGCGGGCGCAAATCGGCCGGCGAGGCGCTCCCAGGCAAAGGTGGCGATATTTTCGACCGTCGGCAGCTTTGCAGAAAAGGTGGGCACGTCGAGGTTCAGGTTCTTGTGGTCCACCGACTGCATCAACTGCGAATCGACGACCTGCTCGAATGCGCCGATCTGGAAGGCGGGACCGTCGGCCGGGGTCTTGACGGTGACCTCGACGACGTAATTGTGCCCGTGGCCGGTCGGATTGGCGCACTTGCCGAACGTTTCGAGGTTCTGCTGCTCGGAGAAGCCGTCGCTCCACAGCTTGTGGGTCGCGGCGAACTCGAACTTTTCGCTGAAATACACCAGGCCCGGCTCTTTCGTATCCATGGCAAGCTTCCTGAACGGATTCAGTTTCACCGTGACGGCATTCACCCGGGCGGCCTCGAATTTGTCGCGCAGGCGCTCAGAGGCCGACCACAGCATCCGCGCGACGGCGCGCAGGTCGACATGCTCGCCGCGCCGCAGGTGCTCGCGAATCCGCGCGGCGAAGATGGGCACGGCAAATTGGCGGGCGATCGCGTCGATATCACTGACGTTCACGAGCAATCCCGTCCGGGGCACCACCGGTCCCACCAATTCGATGGTCAATTCCAGGAAGATGCTCAGTCCCGCGCCGGCCGGCCTGGAGGCGTACGAATTGAACCCGGGGCTGTCGTGCTCCAGGAACGGATCGACCGAGAAACGCACCTGCCTGCCCAACCACACCACGGGATTCATGATGTCCGATTTATGATTTGTGATTTGATGATACACCGGGCACATCGCTCACCATAGGATCCCCAATCATAAATCGTAAATCGAAAATCCTCACAGCCCGTCGTTGTGCATCAGGCTCAACACCTCGCTACGGCTGCGGGCGTCTCTCTTGAAGCTGCCGCGCAGGGCCGAGGTAACCATCATCGAGCCCGGCTTGCGAATCCCGCGAATCGTCATGCAACTGTGTGAAGCCTGCAGCACGACGGCCACTCCCAGGGGCCGAAGCTTCGCCATGAGAAAATCGGCGATCTGGCCTGTCAGCCGTTCCTGGGACTGGAGCCGGTGCGCGAAGCTGTCCACGATCCGTGCCAACTTGCTGACGCCCAGAACCTCGCCGGTCGGCAGGTAGGCCACGTGGGCCTTGCCGATGAACGGCAGCAGGTGATGCTCGCAGATGCTGTAGAACGGAATATCGCGGAGCAGGACGATCTCGTCATATTTCTCGGTGAAAACGCTCTCCAAGTGGGTGTTGGGGTCCTCGAACGTCCCGCCGAGCAGTTCCGTATACATCCGAGCGACTCGCTCCGGCGTCCGGCGCAGTCCCTCCCGATCGAGGTCTTCGCCGAGGGCCAGCAGAATCTCCTCCACGGCCTTGCGGATGCGCTCGACATCGATTTTTTTGGGTTCTTGCGACATAACTACTTCCGGACTCTTGCAGAACGAACATTAGGTCTACTTTGGAAAGGAAAAGTCTGTTTTTTCGATTTTTCCTTCCCAAACCGTAAGTGCTCAACTAATAGGGAGTAAGGCCAATTCTTCAAGGAAATCATGAAATCGATTTCCCTGAAGCATACAGGCCTGATGTCCATTCTGCAAAAGTCCAGCTATTTTTTGTCCACCAGATTCATCAGGTACGTTGTCAATAACCGGACGCCGAAGCCCGTGCCGCCCAACGCGGCGTATTCGGTCGGCTTTGCCAAGACGTCCATCCCGGCGATATCCAGATGGGCCCACTTCGCCGCGCCGACGAACTGCTGAAGAAACGCCGCCGCCGTGCAGGCGCCGCCCCAGCGGCCGCCGGTGTTCTTCAGGTCCGCGACCTTGCTCTTGATCTCCTCGGCGTATTCATCACCCGTCGGCATGTGCCAGACGCTCTCGCCGCTGTCCTGGGCCGCCTTTTCGAGCTGCCGGACCAGGTCGTCGTCGTTGCTCATCAGTCCGGCCTTGTACGTGCCCAGCGCGACCAGACACGCACCGGTGAGCGTCGCAACATCGACGATCACATCGTACTTCTGCTCGACGGCATAGGCCAGCCCGTCGCACAGGATCATCCGCCCTTCGGCGTCCGTGCTCAGGATTTCGACCGTCTTGCCGCTGTAGGTCGTGAGGATATCGCCCGGCCGGAAGCTCGACCCGCTCGGCAGGTTCTCCGCCGACGGGATCACGCCGAGCACGTTCACCGGCAGCTTGAGCTTCGCGATCGCCCGGATCGTTGCCAGCACGGCGATGCCCCCGCTTTTGTCCAGCTTCATCTGGTCCATGTCCTGCGCGGGCTTGATGCTGAGGCCGCCGGAGTCGAACGTGACCGCCTTGCCCACCAGCGCCACCGCCGGCACATCTTTCGCAGGTCTTTTTGCGGGCGTATATTTCAGGATGATCAATCTCGGCTTATTCGCGCTGCCCGAACCGACGGCCAGAATCGCGCCCATCTTTTTCGCCCGGAGCTGCTTTTCGTCATAGACCGTGCAACTCACCGTCTTCAGTCCGCGCGCCAGCTCGCGCGCCTCCCCGGCCAGGGCCGAGGGATTGACGATGTTGGCGGGCCGGTTTGCGATCGTCCGCGCATAACTTTGGGCCTGCCCAACGACCGCCCCCGTGGCAATGCCGGCCGTCAGGCCCGCCATTGCGGTCGGGTCGGAGTCCACCATCTCGGCCTGGAGCGCACCGAGCCGTCCGTTGCCGCTCTCGGTCACACACTCATCGTAGCGATAAGCGCCGAAGTGCACGCCCTCGGCGATTGCCCTGCCCATCGCGGCGACATCAAAGCTGTCCGCAAACGAGCGATGCAGAGCCAGTGCGATTCGTCCGACCTTCATATCGACGGCCCGATTGGCCGCCGTGCCCGCCGCTTTACGCAGCGTATCCAGGGTCGCTCGTTTTCGCTCTCCGAGCCCCACGAGCAGGACGCGCTCCGCCGCGATCCTGTCGTTGCCATAGATGACGGCCTGCGTCTTCGGTTTGCCTGTGAAATCGCCGAGTTTCACCAGTCGCTCGATGTCGCCGCCGAGCTTCTCATCGAGGGCGCCCAGAACCTCGTCCGGCCCCGTGGCGTCGGAGAACCGCCCCACCACGAGCATGTCCGTCCTGCACCGGGTGAATTCCGCCTTCCTGGCCTTTACGTCAACGCGGATGATTTGCTTCATGATGCCGACCTTATTGCCGCCCGATAGGCATTACGACTGAAAATCCCGCCGGCCGCGGAGCAGTCAATCATAATCGCCGTGCACTCAGCCTTTCATCCTGCTCTTGGCACGATGCCGCAGGCAGCTTTCGAGAAACGCATCGAGGTCGCCGTCGAGGACCGCCTCGACGTTGCCGGTCTGATGGCCGGTGCGGTGGTCCTTGACCATCTGGTACGGCTGAAGAACGTAGCTGCGGATCTGGTTGCCCCAGGCGATCTCGCCCTTGTCGCCATAGAGCTTGTTCATCTCGTCGTCGCGCTTCTGACGCTCCAACATGTAGAGCCGGCTCTTGAGCACCTTCAGCGCCTGGGCGCGATTCTTGTGCTGGCTGCGCTCGTTCTGGCATTGGACGACGATCCCGGTCGGAATATGCGTGAGGCGCACCGCCGAGCTGACCTTGTTCACGTGCTGGCCGCCCGCCCCGCTGGCCCGGTAGAAGTCCATGCGGATATCCTCATCCCGGATCTCGACGTCGATATCATCCTCGAACTCCGGCATGACGTCCACGGCCGCGAAGCTCGTATGCCGGCGGCTCTGCGAGTCGAACGGGCTGATGCGCACCAGCCGGTGCACGCCGGCCTCGCACGAGAGCTTGCCGAACGCGAACGGACCGACCACCCGTAGCGTGATCGAGCGAATGCCCGCCTCCTCGCCCGGCGTGATGTCCAACTCCTCATATTTATACTTATTCGCGTCGAAAAATCGGGTATACATCCGCAGCAGCATGCTGGCCCAGTCGCAGCTTTCGGTCCCGCCGGCGCCGGCGTGGATGCCGAAGAAGCAGTTCCTCATATCCTCCGGCCCCGACAGCAGGCCCTGCAACTCCACCTGCCCGCACCGCCGCTCCAGTGCGCCAAGGTCCTCCTCAAGCTGGCTCAGCTCCTCCCGATCGCCTTCCTCGGCCGCCAGTTGATGGAGTTCCGCCAGGTCCTTGACCTCGCGCTGCAACTCCTCGACCGGCTCGACCACGGCCTTCAGGGCGCTCAACTGCCCTACCACCGATTGCGCGGCTTCCTGGTTCTCCCAGAATCCCGGCCGAGACATACGGTTGCCCAGTTCTTCCAACTGAGTCTTCTTGTTCGGCAAGTCAAAGCCAGTCCCGGATCTTCTCGACTCGGGCCTCCAACTCGTTGATCATCATCTTCAGTTCTGCTACTTCCATAGGACCTTCCAGCTATCTTTCATGAATCTTCAGGGAAACCATACGAAGGCTTATACCATATCCCGAGTGTATATGCAATCTGACGTTCCCATGTTCGCCTCACGGTGTGCGACTACTTTTGTGGCTCTTGTCGGTCGCCTCGGCGCGGAGCGCCGCTGCGCGTCGGGTCGGCACGACATTCTCAGCGAGCGAGGACAGGAACCTCAATCGCGATGTATCGGGATTGGCAAGGGCTCCCACAGGTGATATATTGCCTGTGGGGACCCGAGCCCACGTTCGCCCTGCTGCGCCAAATCCCGTCTGTGCCTGCTCGGGCCACGGGAGTTGGTCGCACGCGCCCCACGGGCGTTCGCGCGGCGCTCCAGCGGACTTGTCTTGGGATTCTTACTTGCGAAGCAACACACCTCATTGCTCACCTGCCTTTGCCATCGCCAACATATTCATCGCTCATCTCCGTCGATCCTAACCGGCCAGGCAAGCACGAATGTCGCCTCCTTCCATTATACATTCCTGTCATGCCAAGCGGCACACTTGAGTCCATCACGCGTTTTGCCCACCACCCGGCAGACATCTGGCCCGGTGCCGCCGGCAACTGACGTGACCCTTTCTTCCAGTCCATTCGTTCGCTCGCGCTCATCGCCCCGCCGCGGGACGACGCCGTGCTCCGGGTGGGCCACGGTCCCGTGCTCTTGTTCTACAGCGTGCTCAGCCGTGACTGCACACGAGGGGAATCGGCCGGCGTCAGCGCGTCCGATAATCATCGGCATACTCACAGGATAGTCCGTGCACGCAACAGGTCGCCAGAACCAAGTCCTGGTCGGTGCTGCGACCACCTACTTGCCTACCCTCGCTATCATGCCCGCCTTGCCGATGTTGCCGCTATTGCCCTCTTTCGCGCGATAGGAGTCGTCTGACTACGGAGCACGTAACATGGTGATCGATAGGCTCAAGGCGGACAGGGGGAGCAGTCACCGGCCAACGAACAAGTGACAACCACCACAGCGCCGATAACAGAGAACGACTGAAGTAAACGGAATTGAGTGCCATTGTGACATGCTGTTCCACGTGCAACACGCGACACTAACTGAGGGGTTTCCGTTTGGACCGTGTCGCCTGCAACAGTCCCTGCGTACGAATGGTCCAGTGTCTCCTAAGTCCCCCCTCGCGCCGCGCCCTCCCGTGGTTTCTCTCTAGCTCGTCGTGCCCTTCCCGATAGCTCCTCTGGGTCATCCGTTGGTACGCCTACTCAGACCGCCGGCACTGCCCCCGACTGCGTGCCACGTGGAACAGCCGCGTCTCTAGTCGCCTCCTTGCCATTATTTCCAAAGGCAGCACTTGCCATCCAGCCGTCCATTCTCAGGACGCCGCCAGAACAGGCCAACTGCACTTGTTCGCCGAGCTGGACAGTTACACCGAATACCCGCCAGTCCACTTTCGCCCAGCCGCGGACCTCCCGCGCCGCTAACTCGCAACAACTGGAAGTCCATTCCAGGTAATTGCGGCGGGACAATGCAAGTCTCAGTGGCAAGGAGGGTTATGTCTCGCGCAAAGACTGCCAAGGGCTGACCCGTTTTCATCCCGCCCCTCCTCTTTTTTGCGTTCTCGGCGTGCTTGGCAAGAGGCAGTTTCGGTTCCGGCCGAAGGCCGGGCTGCGTTGATCTGAGTTCGGCAACGGCCTTGATCGGCATGTGCACCGAGCCGAACGGTCCAACAGCGGGCAGAGCGCGAAAAGGGCGTGTGACCTCTTCAATGGCATCGGAACCTCGCCCACGAAGGCTCCGGAAAGCGCGCCCTTCGCGTTTGGTGAGGCTCCCAACCGCATCACTTCGCGGTTGCGGTCGCGGGCTCCCAATCCAGGTCTGGCACGCACGGGGTCGTGCCCCAAGCAAGAGCGCATTTACGTTTCACGGGTCGGCTGGACCCCTGCCCATCCGACTTCGCTCAGGGGAGACCCTGCACGGGGGCGGCCAACCTACTCCTATCGAGGCGACCGCAGCAGCTTCTGGACGGGTCCCCATCCTGTCAGAGGCTCTCAGGTACCGAGCCGCCGTGTCGTCCCCCGCCTTATGGAGAGTGGGTTCTGGCCCTGCGGGTGTTCGACGCTTTGCCGGCACCAATGGGGAGGGGCGAATGATCATGCGCCCCCCCAGCTACGGGCAAGATGCACATGGGACTTGTCAGAGAGCCTCTGAGGATCCGCCCGCCGTGCTGCCGCTACCCGGGTGGCGTCGTTGCGCGGGTTCCGATGGGCAATCGTCTCGGAGCATCCGAAAAAGTCAAGTATTCTCGTCGCGCCGGCCGAAATATCTGGCGAGCAGTCTTGCCGCTGGTCGGTAGAGTTGCGACCTCCTGCGCTGGACCGGTCCGCATTTGAAGGAGCGAAGGCATGAACGATGGACGAGTCGAGAAGCCAAGACACCTCGGCAGGGGCCTTGAGTCGCTGTTAGGTCCGATAATGGCACCCTTGCCCGACGCCCGGGCCGTCCCGACAGCGCTGCCGGATGGTGCTAAGCTGCCTCCCGATAATGACTTACGTGATGCGCTGCGAGCGATTCCGGTGGCTTCGGTCAGTCCCAACCCGTACCAGGCGAGGAGCGTCTGGAATCAGGAGGATCTCAAGGAGTTGGCCGACTCGATCCGTGTGAACGGTGTCATTCAGCCGATCATCGTGCGCCCTTTTCAAGGGGCGTACCAACTCATCGCCGGGGAGCGGCGACTCCGTGCCGCGGAAATGGCTTCGCTCGCTACGATCCCCGCCCTCGTACGAGAGGTCACCGATGAACAACTCTTCGAGTGGTCGCTGATCGAGAATATTCACCGCCGGGATCTGAACGCCATCGAACGGGCCAAGGCGTACCAGCGCTACCTCGGCGCGTTTTCGCTGACCCAGACAGAAGCAGCCGAAAGACTGGGCGAAGACCGGTCTGTGGTCGCTAACTACTTGCGGTTACTGGACTTACCGGAGGAGATCAAGCAGATGCTCGTCGATGGGCGGCTGACGATGGGTCACGCACGGGCGATTCTTTCGCTCCCGACCGACGAGCTACGGCGCAAACTTGCCAACCGGGCCCTGGCAGGGCGGCTCAGCGTCCGCGAGGTCGAGCGGCTGGTGCGAAAGGCCCTGGCCGAGGAGGGCGCGGCCAGGCCGAGCGTACGCAACAAGCCGGCCCATATCATCGATCTTGAAGACAGGCTGTGTCGGCACCTGGGGACCCGCGTTTCCATCGAAACCAGCAGGAACGGCCAGCGCGGCAGGATCATCGTCGAATTCGATTCGCTCGATGAGTTCGACCGCATTGCGGAAGCGATAGGCCTGGTCTGTCGCGAACAGACGTAGGCGCGAACGCCAGTGCGCTTGTGCCGGCAAATCGCGTGGCGGATCGTCAGGATGTCGGACAATGCCCGGCGCGGCCTCTGCCGTCCGGTCGATTCCGGGCGGCGCGCCGAACGCGACAAAGGGTCCGGTCGCAGAGAAGAAAACGCGCGAGCGTGAGGTTTTCATCCCCAGCGCCCGAGTTTCGGGTATAATAACAGACAGTCTCTGCTGTTTCCTCGTGGTGCAGAGTGATGGAAAGTGCATATCAGTATTGAAAAAGGGGTGGTTTGTGAGACGCTTAAGCATCATCACGTTGAGTGCGCTGGTTTGTATCGGGGCCAGCTCGACGAGGTCACGCGCCGAGGCCAACGCCCCGCAGAAGTCACTGCATGAGGCCGCCAGGGACGGGGACATCGAGCAGTTGAAAAGACTTATTGGCAACGGGTCGAACGTGAACGAGGTGGACGATTACGGCTGGACGCCTCTTCGCAGCGCCATCGAGGCCGGCCAGACGGAGGCCGCCAGGACCCTCGTCGAAGGGGGGGCCAACGTCAATGGCAAGGATCGCGACGGCCTGACGCCGTTGATCCGGGTCTGTCTGGGCGGGTACAAAGAGATCGCCGAGCTGCTCGTCGCCAAAGGTGCGGACCTGGCGGCGAAGGACGACTATCAGAGGATGGCACTTCATACCGCAGTGATGATGGGGCGCTTGGAGATCGTCGAGGTGCTCCTGAAAGGGGGAGCCGATGTGAACTTGCAGGATGGCCGCGGACAAACGCCGCTGGTCATCGCGCGACAGAGGGGTGCGACCGAGATTGCGGATCTTCTCGTGAAGCACGGCGCGAAGGAGCCGGCTCTGAGTCTTGATCCATATGGCGACTACGGACGCGGCCAGGGGACGTCACAGACCCCGGGCGGCACGTACGGAGTCCCGCAGCCACCGGCGGTCACGGAAGTGAAGATCGATCCGAACGAGGTCATGGCGATGATGCAGAAGTTCGAGGGCGTCGTGACGGCCATGCAGGAATTGGAGAAAAAGAGCGAGACCGAACAACGGGTTTGGGCGCAGCGAAGGATGGACAATCGTACGATGTTGCTCAGGGCGGTGGACAAGCAGTTCGAAGACGAGATGACGTTCCTTAGAAAAACCGCCCAGGAAGAGAAGGCGGAAAAGAGCGTCAAGACCGTCGATGACCTGACGGCCAAGAGGAAAAGCCGCTCCGAGCTGATCAGCGAGGCGCTGATGGAGCAGCGGCGCGAGATGCTTCAGAGCCGAACGTCGGGCCAGGGCACGGACCTGTACGGCAGGGGGGGCCGCACGCGGACTTCGACACGCGCCGGCAGGGGACAGTACTTGAACACGGGCCAGACGGGCTCAACGGCCGGTGACCCTTACGGGGCACCGACCACGGGCAGAACGCCGGTGAGACGGACGATGGGCGATGTGAACGAACCAGTGATCGACCCGGAGACGCAGGCCCAGATTCAGGCCTGGCTCAACGCCAAGCCGGACGACAGGAAGGGCCTGCTGGACGCGGTGTACGGCCGGGATCTGGCCGACTTGAGCACGCTGGAGCAGGTGGCCGCCGAGGAGGAGAAGGCGGAAAAGACCGGCGTGGTGATCATGGCCCTGATGCTGGCACGACAGGAGCGGGCCGCGAAAATCGTGCAGAAGTGGCAGGAGGACGACGAACGGATGATGAGGCTGCAGCAGCGCTACGGCCAACCCGGCGCCCCGGGCACGCCCCAGGACCAGATAGGCGGCCGGCGAGGCACGCGCCGCCGCTGATCCCGATGTACCGCCGCGACCGGCTGGTAGTGACGCCGCAAGGCGTTTGCTTGTCAGTCCGTACGAACGGACAACAGAGGCAACAGAAGCGCATATCCTTGCCGACGCGCCTGCGGGCAGAGGATACGGAAGAGTAGAACGTCCCCTCTTCCCTTCCTTCGAGAAGGAAGGGCTTTGTAGTCACTGCCTGGCACAAGGCCGCCGCAGCCATCGAAGGGCCTTGGGCATTGGCGAAGTTTGCCGCCACGTTGAACCGCTCGGTGGCGGGCCAGGACTGACAGACCTCGAAATGCAGATGCGGCTCGCCCGGCATATTGCCGGAATTGCTGCTGGCGGCGATCCGTCGCTGATCTGCACTCAGTCTCCCTCGCGCACGACCCCGATCAGGTCGGGGGCAAACCCTGCAATGGTCAGAAAACACAAGCGCACACATCAGGGAATCCGAAGGTTGTGGCCGGAATACGCTGGCGGGTGCGCGCTTTCTCAGGGCACAGTCTCC